>Ga0105055_10001416_pt1 | contig 38730 bp, 40 predicted proteins | sample BON03_FD_78090 | JGI IMG/M metagenome (GOLD analysis project Ga0105055, IMG submission 78090) | Freshwater microbial communities from Lake Bonney liftoff mats and glacier meltwater in Antarctica - BON-03 | ecosystem: Environmental > Aquatic > Freshwater > Ice > Glacier meltwater | place: Lake... | reverse complement strand
CTAGGCCGAGGGCGACATTGCCGCCGAAGCTGTGGCCGAACACGACAGCAGGAGCCGACACTGCGTCCAACAAGGTTTCGAGGTCGTCGATGTTGGCCTCGAGGGTCCACGGAGGACCGACGTCGGCCGAGCGGCCGTATCCGCGACGGTCGTACCGGATCACCCGGTGATCGGCGTCGAGGCGGCGGCTCAACCGCAAGAGCCCCGCCGAACGGTCCATCGAACCGTGCACCACCACGGCGAGGGGCGAGGTCGGATCGCCAGCGGTTTCCGTCCAGACCTGCGCCGTCACTGGACGCTGACGATTCGGAGCACATCGGTGGCGGCATCGACGGGACGCTCCCGATTCGGGTCGGGCGCACCAGCGAGTACGAGCACCCGGTCACCCGACCGGATCAGGCCGGCCTGCAGCGCGGTCTCCACGGCGAACCACACCATCTCGTCGGTGGTGCCGTAGAGGTCGACCTGGATCGGGGTGACGCCCCAGCTCAACGACATCGCGCGGACGACCTCTGGGTGCGGTGACAGACCGATCATCGCTGCCGCCGGACGAAACCGGGCCATCGCCCGAGCGGTGCGGCCACTGCGGGTGCAGCACAGGATCGCCGACACCTCGGCATCGATGGCCGCCTGCGATGCGGCATGGGTGAGCGCCGCGGTGATGGGGTCGATGTTCGACATCTCCTCGTGGTGCGCCAATCGTTGCACGCGGCCGAGGCGGTCGGCCCACTGCCGGTACGAGGCTTCGGATTCGGCTCGCTCGGCAACGGTGGTCATGGTGCGGACCACCAACGCCGGGTCGTGGCCGATCGCCGTCTCACCCGAGAGCATGACGGCGTCGGTGCCGTCGAACACGGCGTTGGCCACGTCGCTGACTTCCGCACGCGTGGGCGACGGGGCCGTGATCATCGATTCCAGCATCTGCGTGGCAGTGATCACCGGCACACCCGCTTCGACGCAGTGACGAACGATGCGCTTCTGGAGGTGCGGCACGTCCTCGATCGGGCAGTCGATCCCCAGGTCGCCGCGGGCGACCATCACCACGTCGGCGGCGACGACGATCTCGTGGAGATGTTCGACCGAGGCGCGTGTTTCCATCTTGGCCACGAGCTGCGCTCGCTCACCGACCACGGCGCGCACCTGCTCGATGTCGCCGGACGATCGGACGAACGACACCGCGATGAACTCGACCCCGGCTGCGGCAACCGCCTCGGCGAGCACCAGATCATCGTCGGTCGGCGACGGCAGCCGAAGGGTGTCGGACGACAGGTGCACGCCGGGGCGCCCATTCGCTTCTCCGCTGGTCTCCAACTGGGCCGTTGCGTACTCGTCGCCGATCTCCAGCACGCGCATGGCGATTGCACCGTCGCCCAGTTGAACTCGGGCACCGACAACGAGGTCTTCGAGCAGTGTCGGGTACGCCACGGTGATGCGGTGCTCGTCGCTGGTACCAGCGCCGGGGGCGAGCTGCACCGTGTCGCCGGCGACCAGACGAATGCCACCCTCGGGAAACGTGCCGGCACGGATCTTGGGTCCGGGCAGATCGGCGAGCACGGCGACCTGGCGCCCCCGTTCGGCGGCAACCGATCGGATCCGGTCGAGCACGGCCAGGTGATGTTCGAGGTCGCCATGGCTGAGGTTCAACCGCATCACATCGGTGCCGGCATCGATGAGTTCTCCGATGACATGGGCCGAGTCGCTCGCCGGTCCGATGGTTGCCACGATCTTCGTTCGTCCGGTCATATCTGCTTGTCTATCTCACAATGGAACTGTTGATCATCCGCCACGGGCTGCCGATACGACGTGAACTCACCGAAGGTGCGGCGGATCCCGAGCTCGCGCCGCAGGGTCGAGAGCAGGCCGACCACCTCGCCCGCTACCTCGCGTCCGAGCACATCGATGCCGTCTACGCGAGCCCGTTGGCCCGAGCGAGGGAGACCGCTGCTCCACTTGCCGAGCTGCTGGGGATGGAGATCCGGATCTCGCCGGGTGTCGCGGAGTGGGATCAGAACAGCTCCGAGTACGTGCCGGTCGAGGAACTCAAGGCGGCCAACGACCCCCGGTGGCAGGCAATGCTGGCCGGCGAGTGGTCGTCCGACGAATCGGAGGACGACTTCCGGGCCCGGGTGCTCGACTCGATCGAGACGATCATCAACGACCACCGGGGCCACAAGGTTGCTGTGGTGTGCCACGGCGGGATCATCAACGGCTACCTCTCGCACGTCTTGGGCCTCGGCGACTTCGCACGAGGCTTCTTCTACCCCAACTACACCTCGATCAACCGGGTGGCGGCTGCGTCCAGCGGCGAACGCTCGATCGTCACGGTCAACGAGACCAGCCACTTACGCGGCACCGGCCTCCCGATGGGCCTGTTCCAACAGGGATGACGATGAGCAACGATCGCACCGATACGAACGACCGCATCGACCGCATCGACCGCGCCGTCGGCGTGGCCGACCTGATCGACTTCCTCGATGCGTCCCCGTCGCCTTGGCACGCCGTGCAGTCGACCATCGACCGACTCGACGGGTTCGTCCGCCTCGACGAGACCGAGGCCTGGATCGACATCCCCGACGCCGGCTACGTGGTGCGTTCCGGTGCCGTCATCGCTTGGCGCCTCCCTCCCGGTCCGGTGCCGACCCACGCTCCGTTCCGTCTGGTCGGCGCACACACCGACTCGCCGTGCCTGCGGGTGAAGCCACGGCCCGACACCGGCGGTCACGGCTGGAAGCAACTCGCCGTCGAGGTGTACGGCGGGATCTTGAACAACAGCTGGCTCGACCGTGACCTCGGCATCGCCGGACGGGTCGTCGGTGCCGACGGATCGGTGTCGCTGCTGAACGTGGCCGAACCGATTGCCCGGGTACCGCAGTTGGCCGTCCATCTCGACCGTGATGTCAACGGCGGCGGGCTCACCCTCGACACCCAGCAGCACCTCACTCCGGTATGGGGCGTGGGCATGTCGTCGAGCGGAGAGTTCGCGTCATGGGTGCGCGAGGTGGGCGACATGTCGAGTGAGCCGGCGTGGTGGGAACTGTGCCTGTACGACGTGCAGGGCGCAGCCGTGCTGGGCGCCGATCACTCGATGTTGGCATCGGGACGACTCGACAATCAGCTGTCGTGCTGGGCTGCTGCCATCGCGCTCTCGGCGGCGACGCCGACCGACCACATCGCCGTCGCCGTGCTCACCGACCACGAGGAGGTGGGTTCGTCGAGCAATTCCGGTGCCGCTGGCCCGTTCCTCGAATCGGTGCTGTCGCGCATCGTGGCAGCCCGAGGTGGCTCGTCGGAAGATCTCGCCCGATCGATGGCGACGTCGGCCTGCGTGTCGGCCGACAACGCACATGCGATCCACCCGAACTACCCCGAACGCCACGAGCCCGGTCACCGGCCGCTCGTGAATGCCGGTCCGGCGATCAAGGTCAACTCGAACCAGCGATATGCGACGTCGAGCGAAACAGCCGCGGTGTTCCAGCTCGCATGCGAGCGTGCAGGAGTTCCTTGGCAGGTGTTCGTGTCGCGCAACAACATGCCGTGCGGATCGACGATCGGCCCGATCACGGCAACCCGACTCGGCATCGCCACCGTCGACGTCGGCGTACCGCAACTCTCGATGCACTCGGCCCGCGAACTCTGCGGCGTCGACGACCCCGGCCACCTCGCTGCCGCCCTGGTTGCGTTCCTCACCGAGTAGGCCGACACCGGTCGACCTGCTCGGACACCTCGAGCGATGAGCCAGGCCCCCGCATGCAGGGGTTTCGCTCATCGGTGACCGGTTGCAGTTGCCCACGATGCGGGTTCTGTCCGTGATGGTCGCCATTGATGCCTGCGATGCGGCATCATGGTGGCGTGGGTACACGCATCTTGGCCGTCGAAGACGATGAACGCATCCGGTCGGCGGTCAAACTCGCCCTCGAAGACGAAGGGTGGATCGTCGACGAAGCCGAGAGCGGCGAGCAAGCGATCGAGATGTTCGCACGATCGAACCCCGACGTCGTACTCATCGACATCATGCTGCCCGGCATGGACGGCTTCGAACTCTGCCGCACGCTGCGGCGCACCAGCGATGTCCCCGTCGTGATGGTCACGGCCCGCAACGACACCCACGACGTGGTCGCCGGCCTCGAGGCCGGTGCCGACGACTACCTCACCAAGCCATTCGCACCCAAGGAACTCTCGGCTCGCATCCGCGCCCTGCTGCGGCGGATCCGCCCCAGCGCTCACGGTCATGCACGGTTGACCTTCGGCGACCTGGAGTTGATCCCCGACGAGGGAAAGGTGCTGCGCGGCGGCGACGAAGTGCACCTCACCAAGACCGAGTTCCGCCTGCTGTGCGAACTGGCCGACAGCCCTGGCAAGGTGCTGAGCCGGGAAGTGCTCCTCGACAAGGTGTGGGGCTACGACTACTTCGGCGACGGTCGCCTCGTCGACGTCCACGTGCGGCGCCTACGCACCAAGGTCGAGGCCGATCCGGCCAACCCTCGCCATGTGGTCACCGTCCGCGGGCTCGGGTACCGGCTCCAAACGTGAACGAGGGCGGCTGGTTCCGTCGCCTGATCAACCGCTCCCGTCCGGCGTCACTCGGGCTCCGTCGGCGCATCCTCTTGATCTTCACATTGGGGTCGCTGCTGCTGTCGGTGTTCCTCGCCACCACCACCTATGGCCTGACACGGTCGAACGTGGTGCAAGAACGCATCGACACCGCGATCAGCACCTCTCAACGCAACGCGCAGGGCGTCGAACGTGATCTGCGGTCGCTACCCGCTGATGCCGAAGCCGCCCGCGCCTCGCTCACCCGCATCGGCGTGGTCGACTACTTGATCTTGTACGCGGGCAGCTGGAGCGGCGGCGGTGCCGCGTTCCAAGAGGTCGACGTGCCCCCAGCGTTGGTTTCACGCGTGGTCGACGATGGAACCTCGGCCAGCCAGATCGTGCGCCTCGGTGACGAGTTGAGCGTGGTCGTGGGCTGGGACGTTCCGGGCATCGGCACCTACTTCGAGGCGTTCAGCCTCGACGAAGCCGATTCGACGCTGTCGAGCGTTCGCCTGTCGCTCGTCCTTGCTGCGGTGATCACCACGGGTCTCGGCATCCTGCTCGGCATCTTCTCGGCTCGCCGCGCCGTTCGGCCGGTTGCTACGGCGGCGCAAGCCGCTTCGGCGATTGCTGGTGGTCGACTCGACACCAGGTTGGAATCCACCGACGACCCCGACCTACGGATCCTCACCGAGTCGTTCAACGACATGGCCGAGGCCTTGCAGCAACGTGTCGAACGCGACGCCCGGTTCGCCTCCGACGTCAGCCACGAACTGCGATCGCCGTTGATGACACTGTCGGCATCGGTCGAGGTGATGGAAGCACGGCGCGACGCATTGCCCGAACGATCACAGGCAGCGCTCGATCTGTTGTCGAGCGACGTGAAACGGTTCCAGGGCCTGGTCGAGGACCTGCTCGAGATCTCGCGCTTCGATGCCGGCGCGATCCGCCTGCACATGGAGGAACTGTTGGCTGCGGAATTCGTTCGCCAAGCCATCGCCGTCAGCTCGCTACCCAGCACCCCGGTGCACGTGTCCGACCGTGCCGAACTCGCGCTGATCCGCGGCGACAAGCGACGACTCGCCCGCGTGATCGCCAACCTGATCGACAACGCCCGAGCGTACGGCGGCGGCGAGCCCGAGGTGTCCATCACCGTGCTCGATCCCGACGACGAACCGATGTCGCACATCCTGATCGCCGTCGAGGACCGTGGACTCGGTGTGGCCGAGGACGAACGCGACCTGGTCTTCGAGCGGTTCGCCCGTGGCGGCGGCGCAGGACGGCGCACCGGCAGCGAAGGAGCCGGGCTGGGGCTGTCGCTGGTGGACGAACACGTTCGGATGCACGGCGGGCGCGTGTGGGTCGAGGATCGTCTCGACGGCGAATCGGGTGCCCGGTTCGTGATCGAACTGATGGCAGCGGAGCTCGACGAATGAGACGGATACTCGCCCTCCTGGCCGGCACGCTGATGGCAGTCTCGGGATGTTCGATCCAGCCTGACGCGTCTCCCAACGACCTTCCTGCCAATCGTGCCGAGGTGTTCGGCGACGTCGCGACCGGCGACGTGGCAGCAGGGACGAACCGCATCTACCTGCTGGCGCCGACCGATCCGGAAGTTCCTCAGCGACTCCGACCGGCGCAGCGCGACGTCCCGACTGCGCCGAAGTCGGTGCTCGACACGTTGTTCGCAGGACCGAACGCGGCCGAGCGCGACGCCCAGCTCGACACGGCGATCCCGGCCGATGCCAGGGTGCTGGCTGCACGACCGGTCGGCCAGCTCCTCACCGTCGACCTCACCGACGTGTTCGACGAACTGACTCCCGACGGCCTGCGTCTTGCCGTTGCCCAGATCGTGTCGACTGCGACCGACATCGAAGGGGTGCAGTCCGTACAGCTCCGCATCGACGGCGAACCGCGAGTGTGGCCGCTCGGCAATGGAGAACTCACCGACCGGCCGCTCACCAAGTTCGACTACCCCGGGCTCGTCGAATCGAGCCAGCCCGCCTTCCCGGCGATCCCGTCACCGCTCCAGTGACCGGCCGCTCTCCGCTTCGGGTTGGACCAAGAGCCGCCCACGTCGGTCGCAGCACGCGACCGGTACCGTGACATCCATCGACTCTGCCATAACCAACCCGCGCGATGCCGGGCCAACCCCTCCCGAGCCGCAGGAACGGGGCATCGAGCTCTCTGTGGACGAACGGGCGGCCGCCCGAGCGTTCGTCGCGCGCTGCGAGGTTCGGCTCTCGACCTTTCACCGGATCGCCGTTGGAATGTTGTCCGGGGCCGGTCTGCTCGTCGTGCTCCCCGTCGTGGCGCGCGACTCGGTGACCGGTGTCATCCGTGCATTGCTGACCGGTGCCGTCGGCGTCGTCGACGGACTGGTGGTCGTGTCGGTCATCGCCATGTTGGCAGTGCCTGCGACGGCGCTGTGGCTGCTGTTCGCAGACCTCACGAGGTTCTACTTCCACGCGAACCATCTCGGAACCGACGAGGAGGCGTTGTTCACGCCGCGATTCACCTTGACCTCGCTGCGCCTCTCGTCCGATGAACTCGGCACCGCGGCGAACGCGGACCTGGATTCGTTGCGTGCGGAACCACGCATCGTCGAGTTGCTCGTTCCGACCAACGACGCCTCCAGGGCGCGCATCGACCGACAGCTCCAGGTCTACGGCGGACTCGGTGACGGCAACGGTGACATGGGACGAGCAATGGGCCTGTTCGATCTCGCTGCGTCGAAGTCACGGACCCTCCTGGAAGAGGTTGCCAAGGTCGAATACGGAATGGCACGCCACGTACTCAAACTCCGCGGCCTGGTCCTGCGATATGTCAAGGCGCTGCTCGCCCTCCTGACCACCGCCGTGGCGGTGTACAGCGCCGACGCCGTCGTAGCCGATCTCCCCGGCGCCGAGGACCTGTCACCGACAGGCACGATCTGGCTCGCTGGGATCATCTTGATCTGGGCTCCCGTCGTCGTCCTGGCCGTCACATCGCCGATCCGGTGGATCGAGCACCTGATGCGCGACGACGGTGCCCCGTCGACGAAGGTCACCGACGATCCCGAACTCACGATCATCGAGCGGGTGACCCTCCGGATCGCCGCAGCGGCCTGGCTGACGGCCGGAGCTGCGATGGTCATCGCCATCAGCAACGGGTCGCTGCCGTCAGCCGATCGCTTGGCGGGGCTCTCGGTCGCGGTGGTCTCGGTGTTGGCTGTGGTTGTCGCCGCGATCACCGGCCGCTTCCGAAATCTCGTCACGAATCCGGCGTGACCTCGTCGTCCGGCGGGGCGTGGTCCGGTGGGGCGTGGTCCGGCGGGGCGTGGTCCAGGTGAGCGTCGTACCTGTGTCGGGGTGGCTGTCGATGCAGATGGTGCCGCCGACCTGGTGTGCTCGGGCGGCGAGATTGTCGAGTCCGTTGCCTCGGGCGCCCGTTGATCTGATGCCGACACCGTCATCGGTGACGGTCAGCGAAATGTTCTCGGAATCGATGCGCAGTGCGATGGTGACGGTGGCGGCGCATGCGTGCCGGGCGACGTTGGAGAGCGCTTCGGTGAGAACGGGAACGAGGTGCTCGCAGAGTTCGGCGGGAATCGAGTCGACGTCCCCGTCGATCACGATGCGGGGAGCGAACGTGAGATGCACGGCGGCATGTTCGATGACTTCGTCGATCTGCTCGGCGACGGTGGAGGCGGAGGCGTTCGTGAGCTCGAAGACGGCGACCCGTAGATCGGCGATCGTACGGTCGAGTTCGTCGACGGTGTCGGACACTCGCTGCTCGACGTGGGCGTCGGTGATCGAGCCGACAACGGCCTGCAACCCCATGCCGGCGGCGAACAGCCGTTGGATGACGATGTCATGCACGTCCCGAGCGAGTCGTTCTCGGTCCTGCAGAACTCGAAGTCGCGATTCGTTGCGTCGGAGACCGGCTTCGGTGGCGAGACGCTCGGTGATGTCTCGAACCGTGGCCACGACGCGCAGACCCTGTGTGGTGGTGATCGGGCTGAGCAATACCTCGACGGGGAACTCGGTGCCGTCCTGACGGCGGCCGATCAAGGCCAGATCGCCGCCCATCGCACGCGGGATCGCAGCGGCCCGATACCGGGTGCGATGCGCGGTGTGCACGTTGCGGTGACGTTCGGGCAACAACGTTTCGACGGCCAAGCCCAGCAATTCTCCGCGGTCGTAACCGAACAGTGTCTCGATCTGTTCGTTGACGAGCATGAGGACACCGTGTTCGTTGGCGAGGAGCATGCCATCGGGCGATGACTCGACCATAGCCCACGTCACTGCCTCGTCGAGGTCGGCGAGCGGTTGCAGCTGAGGAGGATCGCTCCTGTCCCTGACCGCGACCCTCACGTCGATAGTTGTGGTCATGCTCCGGCTCCGCTCGTGTCGCGCTGGTGAGCGCTACCGAGGACCGGAGTAACGGGATGTAGTGCACGGCTAGCCCAGGACCAGGCGAACCAGGGTTGTGATGACACCCATGATTTCGCGCCGGGCTCGATCGCCCGTGTTGGACGAACGTGGCATTCGCTGGTAGCACTTGCGCATGGCGTGGGACAGCACCAGACCGGTCCCCTGGAACCGGCTCATCCGTGAATGGTTGATCTATGCGGCGATCATGTCCGCAGTCTTCCTCATCTTCTTCCGTGGCGACAGCACGGTCGGCGCAATCGCCGGCGTGTTGATCAGCGGGCCGATGTACCTGGGATTCGGGGCGGTCATGGCCAAGTTCGGCTACCAGCGAACTCGAATGAAAGACATCAGGGGCGCCGGCAAGGGGAAACCCAAGGCGGATACCGAACCGTCCGCCACGTCGAACACCGAGCAATCGCGAGCCAAGGCGGCGCCGACCAGTCGCACCGCAGGCGGGGGAAATCGACCGAAGTCGTCGAGCCGCAAGAGACGCTGATGGGTGACTCCACCATCTCCGCCGCCGACCAGCGTTGCGTGATCGCGATCGACGCCGGCACCACCGGGGTTCGTAGCCGCGCCGTCTTCGTCGACAACCGACCACCTGTGGCCGCCTATCGGGAGTTCGCCCAGCATTACCCCTCCCCTGGCTGGGTCGAACACGACGCGACCGAGATCTGGGATGTCGCCGCCAGCACGTTGCGCGAGGTCGTCGACGAGGTCGGCCTCGCGAACGTGGCCGCCATCGGCATCACGAACCAACGCGAAACGGTCCTCGCCTGGAACCGTTCCACGGGCGAGCCCTACGGCACCGCCATCGTGTGGCAGGACCGGCGCACAGCGGACCGCTGTGAGGCGCTGGCAGCAGACGGTCATCTGCCACTGATCCGGGAACGCACCGGACTCGTCCTCGATCCGTACTTCTCGGGCACGAAGGCGGCCTGGCTGCTCGAAAACCGTGGCATCCCCGTCGACGGCGATCTGGCCATCGGCACGATCGACTCGTGGTTGGTGTGGAACCTCACCGGCGGTCGACGATTCGTCACCGATGTCACCAACGCGAGCCGAACCATGCTGTGCGACATCCGGACCTGCGCGTGGGACCCCGACCTGTGCGAGTTGCTCGGCGTCCCGATCGAGGCGTTACCCGAGATCGTCGCGTCGAGCGGACGTATCGACATCACGGCGCCCGACTGTGGCGTCCCCGAGGGGATCCCGATCAGCGGGATCGCCGGTGATCAACAAGCCGCGCTGTTCGGGCAAGCCTGCGTGGTGCCCGGGATGGCGAAGAACACCTATGGCACCGGTTCGTTCGTGTTGCTCAACGTGGGCGAGACGTGCCCGCCGATCACCGACGGCATGCTCACCACCGTGGCGTGGAAGCTGTCCGACGGCACAGTCCATTACGCGCTCGAAGGATCGATCTTCGTCACCGGCGCTGCGGTCCAATGGCTTCGCGACGGTGTGGGCATCATCGACGACGCATCCGAGGCGGGTCCGCTGGCCGAGTCGGTGGCCGACACCGGCGGTGTGTTCGTCGTGCCGGCCTTCACCGGTCTCGGATCGCCCTGGTGGGACCCGCACGCACGTGGAACGATCGTCGGTATCACCCGCGGGACCGGACGGGCCGAGATCACCCGGGCCGTGGTCGAGTCGATGGCGTACCAGACCCGCGACGCGGTCGACGCGATGACTGCAGCAAGCGGCACGCCGCTCGTCGAGCTGCGAGTCGACGGCGGCGCGGCCGTGATGGACCTGCTGTGTCAGATCCAGGCCGACCAACTCGGCGTCACGGTCCAACGACCCGTCGACCATGAGACCACGGCGTTGGGTGCTGCCTATCTCGCTGGGCTCGCCGAGGGGGTGTGGGCCTCGGTCGCCGAGGTCGGCACACAATGGCGTCTCGACGCCGAGTTCACCCCGGCCGACGACCGCACCACCGCCGACGCGCTCCACGCGCAGTGGCTGCGCGCCGTCGAGCGGTCACGCAACTGGGTGCCGTGACACCAGCGCATCGGCGAGTCGTAGCAGCAACGAGAATCTGACCCGTTCGCGTTCGTGGATGGGGTTGCCAGCACGACCGGCGGCGACGGTGATCGCCGAGTTGGCCATGTGCCCCCACAGCAGGTCACTGGGCGCAGAGTCATCGAGGCCGTCCAGGTGCACGCTGCCCACCAGGAACGCCATCAGCCATTCGACGTCGGGTGGTGTGCCGATCTGCGCGATCGGGTCGCCCTCGCGCAGCACGATCACCCAGTCGGTCTCGGCGAAGCGTTGGATCCCGCCGATCATCACGTCCAGGCGTTCATCGGGGCAGCTCTCAGCGATCGCCGCACCGAGCGCCAACGCCGACAGGCTGGCATCGGTGCGATCGGGATCGACCACTCGGATGCTCTCGACGGAGACACCGTCGACAGTGTCGATCTCGGCGGTCAACAACTCGATGAGATCGTCGTCGGGCAGCGAGACCGTCAGTTCGTCGACGGCACGTCCGCCGCCTTGCTCGAGAATCTCGATGGCGAGCACATCGCCACGTACCGCCCCGATGCGGCTGGCCACCTGACCGAGCGCACCGGGACGGTCGGGCATCCAGATCCGGACGACGATGGTGATCACGACCGGCACGGTACAAGCGGTCACATCACCCGGCGATGACCACCCCGTGACCATCGTGTTACAGCCCGCCCAACTGTCACACGGTGCCGGGCCTACTGTGACACTTCATTGCGTCTAGCCGAGTTTTGGCAGGCCGCGCTTGAGGTTGCGGATCGCCTGCTGGATGCGCTTCTCGTTCTCGATCAGCGCGAAGCGCACAAAGCCCTCGCCACCGGGGCCGAAACCGACACCCGGCGACAATGCCACGTCGGCATCACGCACGATCAGCGAGCAGAACTCGACCGAGTCCATCTCGGCATACGGCTCGGGAATCGGCGCCCACACGAACATCGAACCGCCCGGCTTGGGGATGTCCCATCCGATGCGACCGAGCCCCTCGATGAGCGCATCGCAGCGCGACTCGTAGATCGCGCAGATCTCCTTCGGGAAGTCGGGGGCCTCGTTGAGGGTGACCGTGGCCGCGATCTGCACCGGTTGGAACATGCCGTAGTCGAGGTAGCTCTTCAGTTTCACCAGCGCCTGAACGACCTCGGCGTTGCCGAGCAGGAACGCACTTCGCCACCCTGCCATCGAGAAGCTCTTGGTCATCGAGTACAGCTCGACTGCACATTCTTTCGCGCCCTCGGCCTGCAGGATGCTCGGTGGCTGTTGGCCATTGAAGCCGACGTCGGCGTAGGCGAAGTCGTGCACCACGATCATCTCGTGCTCACGACAGAAGTCGACGACGCGCTGCATGAACGCCAGGTCGACCGACGCCCCGGTCGGGTTGTGCGGGAACGAGATGACCAGCACACGTGGCTTGGGCCAGCCGATATCCCACGCCGTCTGCAGGCTGTCCATGAAGTCGTCGGCGAAGTGCTCGCGCTGATCGGGGTCGGCCAGGAACTTCATCGGCACCTGGCGGAGATCGGCACCAGCGAACAGTGGCCCGTAGATGTGAATCGGGTAGCTGGGACTGGGCACGATGGCGGCGTCGCCGCGGTCGAGCAGCACCCACATCAGATGGCTGAAGCCCTCTTTCGAACCGATGGTGTTGGTGATCTCGAGTTCGGGGTCGAGGTCGACGTCCCACTTGTTCTTGTAGTAGCCCGCAATCGCTTCGCGTAGCTTCGGCAGGCCGCGGCTGAGCGAATAGCGGTGATTCTTGGGGTTCTGGGCAGCCTCGGCGAGCTTGTCGACCGCGATCTGCGGAGACGGGATGTCGGGGTTTCCGAACCCGAGATCGATGACGTCGGCACCTGCGCGACGTGCCTCGATCTTCAGACCGTTGATGATCGAGAAGACGTATGGGGGCAGATTTTCGATGCGCCGGAACTCCATCGTTGCGAGGGTATCCGGCGTCGACGTGCGATGCTGAGACCGATGCCCAAGACACCTGCCCCCGATTGCATCCACGTGGTCATCGAGATCCCTCGTGGAAGCCGCAACAAGTACGAGATCGACCACGAGGACGGCAAGATCTACCTCGACCGCCGACTCTTCACGGCCACCACGTATCCCGCCGACTACGGCTTCCTCCCGAACACGCTCGCCGGCGACGGCGACCCGCTCGACGCACTCGTGTTGCTCGAGGATCCGGTGTATCCGGGGGTCATCGTCGAGTGCCGACCGATCGGGGTGCTCTACATGCACGACGAGGCCGGCGAGGACGCCAAGCTGATCTGCGTGCCGCCACGCGAGCCTCGCTACGAGAACGTGAACGAGCTCTCAGGGCTCCCGCACCAGTTGGTCGAAGAAATCGAGCACTTCTTCAACGTCTATAAGGCCCTCGAGCCCGACAAGCACTCATCCAGCGAAGGGATGGGAGACCGCGCCGCCGCATGGCGCGAGATCAACCAGGCACGAGCGAACTTCATCCCTCACTCACACTGAGTTCGGCTGCCACGCCCCGGAGCGATGAGCGAAACCACCAGATGCTGGGACGTGACTCATCGCCTCGGCCTCAGCGTGTGAGTTCAGCCAGCAGCGCTGCGCCGACCGCCCCGGCGAGGGGGCCCCAGCGGGCGAACTCGATGCGCGGGATCGGCCGCAGATGGGGCTGATAGAGCAAGTCGCCGTACCACCGGCGAATCGGGTCGAGGTACAGGTCCGATCCCGATGCGAGGCCGCCACCGAGCACGAAAAGCTCGGGGTCGAGCACGTTGGTGAGGTTCGCCAACCCGAGCGCCACCCAACGCGAGAAATCGTCGATCACGGCGAGCGCCTCCGGATCACCCTCGCGAGCAGCTGCCTGCACGTGCTCGCCCCGCACCGCCTGCGGGTCGCCGCCGGCTTGACGGACCACGTCGCGCAGCCGATGACTCGTCGCTGCCTCGCGCGCGAGCATCGCCAGACCGGAGCCTGACGCGTATCGTTCCCAGCAGCCGCGGCGACCGCACGGACACTGAGGCCCCGACGGATCGACCACCATGTGTCCGAACTCGCCGGCGAATCCGTTGGCGCCACGCAGCAGCGCACCATTGGCCACGGCGCCTCCTCCGATCCCGGTGCCGAGTGTGACGAGCATCATGTCGCTGGTTCCCCGACCAGCACCGAGCAACCACTCGGCCACGGTTGCGCACGTGGCGTCGTTGTCGACGTGCACATTCGAGCCGAGCCGATCGGAGAGCAGTTCGGCGACGGCGAAATCCGCCACCCCGTCGAGATTCGGCGCCGCCCGCAGCACCCCGCTGCGAGTGACCAGGCCGGGCATGCCGACACCGACACTTCCCTCGTGGCCGACCTCGTCGGTCAATTCGATGAGCACGTCGATCAGCGCCTCCAGGCTGTGGTCGCCACGAGGCGTGGGACGCTGCGCTGTCGCCACCACGTCGCCAGCAGGGTCGAGCACGACGGCCTGCGCCTTGGTTCCCCCGACGTCGATACCGACACGTCGCGACGGCACCGCACGAGGAGCGGTGGCCGGGTTCACGCCTCGGCGCGTACCTTCAGTTCGCGCACGGTGTTCAGGATGCGAACCTCCGCGCGCCGCTTGACGAAGCCGGGAAGGGGAATTGCGAGATCGATCTGCAGGTCGTAGCGCACCTGCGTGCGTGTGTCACCGTCTGGCTCGAAGCGCCACACCCCGTCGATGGAACGCTGGATGTCGCCGCTGAGCATCGTCCAACCCATCTCGTTGGGAGCGTTCGTGTAGTCGTACTTGAGCGTGTAGTTGGTGCTGCGGCCGAGCGCCGACGCGCGGAACTCGACTTCGAGCGGGCGACCTTCGTCGTCGGTGGCGCGGATGTGGACGTCTTTGATGTCGTGTGCCCACATCGGGTAGCTCTCGAGGTCCATCGCGATCTGCCAGACACGCTCGTGCGGAGCGTCGATGGTGATGATCTCGGTCGCTGTCTCAGCCATGTTCGTCATTCTGGTCGATCGCGGTGGTCGAAGTGACGACACTCTCGTCGGCGGCTGCCACCTCGACGCCGTCGCGAGGTGGGAACACCCCGTGGAACGCGCACCAGAGACCGTTGAGCCCCATCCCGAACATCGGCACCAGGATGCCGACTGCCAGCGATGTGCCGGGTGAACCATCCTCGGCCTCCGAACGCCCGAGTGCGGTGGCGAACGCGACGACGATCTGGACGGCCAGCATGATCAGCATGATCCATCGGACGCGTCTCGGCGTGGGCTCGCCGAGGAGCAGGTACATCTGCAGAACGCCGATCTGCTCCTCACGGCTTCGTTGTACGGCGTTCCAGAACGACCAGAGGAACACGAACACGCCGACGGCGAACAACGCCATCGCCGTGATCGCCCCCACCCATTGCGCCGTCGTGGAGAACACGACCGCTGCGTAGATCGCGGTCACCGTGAAGGCCACCGTGCCGAGCACGTCGACGAGCACGATCGCGTCGCCGGCTCGCTTCTCGTCGCTCGTCACGCCCCGAGTCTGCCAGCGCCCATTCACGTTTGCGTTGCAGTCCGGGCGGACCGGTCCAGACGAGACCATCCCGTTTGTGTTGCACTTCGGGCGGGGCGGGTCACCGAGAATGCAACGCAAACGAGATGTGGAGGTCGAGTCAGGGAGTGTCGGGCCAGGTGACCTGGAGCGTGTCGCCGAGGCGGCGAGCGAGGACGTCGTAGGCGAAGTCGTCGAGCACACGCTGGCGCGACTGCTCGCCCATCCGGCGGCGGAGTTCGTCGTCGTCGAGTAATCTGGCGAACGCATCGGCGACAGCCTGGATGTCCTCGGGGTCGGCGATCACGAATCCGGTCTCGCCGTCGGCCACCGCCTCGGCGGCGCCGCCCGAGTCGCCGGCCACCTGCGGCACACCGCATGATGCTGCTTCGACGAACACGATGCCGAAGCCCTCCTGCTCGAGCCCGCCCCACCGGTTGCGGCACAACATGGCGAACACGTCGGCGCAGCCGTACAACGGCGGGAGATCGGCGTTGGGGATGCGACCGAGGAACGTGACGGGCGCATCGAGTTCGTCGGCGAGGCGCCGCAGTCGTTCGTCCTCTCGACCGGCGCCGGCGATCACCAATCGCAACTTCGGACGTACCCGACCGAGACGTGCCACCGCTCGAATCGCCGTGTCGAAACCTTTACGAGGAACCAGCCGAGAGATGCCGACGATCACCTCGGCATCGGCGTCGAGCCCGAAGTGCTCGCGGGCAGCCCGACGCTCGGCATCGCTGAGCGGGTGGAACTTGTCGGGATCGACCCCGCAGGGCACCACCGTGATCGGCAGATCACGTGCGGCCGCGTGGATCGCTTCGGCGGCCGGGTACCCACCCGCAGCGATGATCCCGTCGGCCCGACGCAGCGTGTACGCCAGCGCCTGCTTGGCCCCTGGAAGACGACCTGGCACGGTGACCTCGGCGCCGTGCAGCACCAGCCGATACGGCAGATCGAGCGACGGTCCGATCAGGCCGAGCGGCACCGCTGGGTCGAGCACCACGAAGTCGGCGCCGAAGTCCTCGGCCAGGTCGTTGACCTGCTTGATCATCCATGGGTGCGGCAGCAACACCGGCTCGCGGGTGCGTTCGATCCGGTAGGGCTCGCCGGCATCGAACTCGGCGGTGCCCTCGTAGGGGCTGGTCAGCACGGCGAACGACTCGGGTGGCAGGCGACGCCACCATTCCCACAGCAGCGACTGGATTCCGCCGATTTTCGGTGGGTAGTCGTTGGTGACCAGGAGGTGCTTCACGACGCAGCACCTGGATGGGACCGTTCGTGGAGACGATCGGCGGCCCAGGTGGCGTGTTCGGCGAGGATCGGGTCGATGTGCGCGCGGTAGTGCTCGATCACCCGTCGGACGCGTGGATCAGCGGGATCGCCGACGTTGCCGATGACTACGAGGGCATTGCGCCGTACCCACCGGAACTCTCGGTTGGTCACATACCAGTGCCCGTAGCGGGCGTCGATCCACTCGTCGGGGGCGTCGAGCAGTTCGATTGCGTCGACCCAGGCGTCGGCCCGTTCGTCGAGTTCGATCGTGTTGCGGCGACCGAGTCGCACCGAGATCGGACACGCGTCCTGGCAGTCGTCGCAGCCATAGATCCGGTTGCCGATCGCCTCGCGGTATTCGTCGGGGATCGACCCGGGTTTCTGCAGGATCCAGCTGATGCACCGGTTGGCGTCGATCACGCCCGGTGCGACGATGGCACCGGTCGGGCAGGCGTCGATGCATCGCACACACGTGCCGCACCCATCCGGCGCCGGTCCGGGTGTCGGCTCGTACTCGGCGGTGGTGATGATGGAGCCGAGGACGAACCAGCTGCCCGCCCCCGGCAACAGCAGGTTGGCGTTCTTGCCGTACCAGCCGAGCCCAGCTCGATGAGCAACGGCCCGATCGACGATCGAGTTGTCGTCGGCGAACGCGACGGCTCGGTGGTCGGCACGACGAATGCGCTTGGCGACGTCACGCAACGCAACTCGCAGTGGCGCATAGTGGTCGACCCACGCGTACCGCCCGACCCGTGCGTGCGGTCCCGCGGCAGCGTCGGGGCGGGGCGGGTCGTTGTCGGTCAGATACGGCTTGGCCGCCACGATGACCGACTGAGCCCCGACGACAGCCTGCAGCGGATCAGTGGATCGCTCAGGGTTCCGGTAGGTGAACCCCATCTCGCCGTGGAGACCTTCGGCCCGACGTCGGAACAGCTCGGCGCGGGCTTCAGCGAGGACGTCGGCGTTGGTGACGCCGACGTGTGTGATGCCGGCCTCGGCCAGCGAGGCGCGGACTTCCTCGATCGAGGGAAGCGGCTCGGGACGTCGCATCAGGTCGAGGGTACGGCGTGCATCATGCCGTGACCGTTGCATCCACGCCACTCTCGAAGTGGGCGACACTGACGAACTCGATCGGATCGTCGACGAGACCCGCTGAGCGGAACAACGCGATGGCGCGATCGGTGACCGACAGCGGCGCAGCGACCGGAACCATCACGAGGTCGATCGGCCCGTCGTCGTTGGCGAGCAGGTGGGTCACGATGCAGTCGGCGCACGCCGTGGTGCCGGTGGCGACACACGTGCCGCACTCGATCGAGATGTCGAATTTCTCCATGCACCCCATCATGACGAAGGGCTGTCCCAGAGTTGCGTGGAGTCCCCGTGAGCGATGAGCGAAACCCGCACATGCGGTGGTCTCGCTCATCGCCGGGTGGTGGGACGACGATGGGTCAGAGGACGGCGAGGAGTGCGTTGCTCGGCACGATGTTGGCGCCGAGAGCCTTGACGTCGGCGATGATCTCGGCGTCGTTGGTGACCACCACCACGGCACGGGCGTTCGGGAGCCGGTGGACCTCGTCGCGGATCACGTCGTCGGCGATCACACCTTCGGGCGACCACACCACGCGAACGAGCCGCCGCCGCGTCGCGTGCGCGCCGACCACCGATGCGCCGTCGAACACGATCGTGATGTCGGACGTGAACCGTCGCGCCACGTTCTCCAACGCGTCGAGCAGTTGCGTGCGCTGGGCATCGAGCGAGCGATTCGGCCATGCCAGCTTCGCGACGTTGTAGCCGTCGACGAGGACGACGGCCTCGGATCGCAGCAGGAACTCGGCCGCCTCACCAGACGACGCGATCACACCGCCGGGCAATCGAAGTGGTTGTCGGGCATCGGAACGAGCGACCATCTCAGGCGCCTCCGACGGCAACAACGCCTCGAGCCTCCCCGCGAGTTCACGCGCCACACGGGCCACGTCGGACACCGCCGCCGGGTCGACCCCTCGTGGCCGAACCGACCGATCGGGTCCAACGACGGCGCTCTCGGGCGGTCCCACGTCCGAAACGACGGGGGCATCCGACAACGCATCGAGCTTCGCCTTCGCTGCCGCCTCGCGGTCGCGAGCATGGCGGGCTTCGATGCGAACGTCGACGAGTTCAGCACGCAATGTGACCGCCTCGTTCTCGGCCTTGACGACGTCGGCTCGGAGCTCGTCGACATCGGAATGCAGCGCTGCAATCGACGCGTCGCGCTCGACCACATCGGCGCGAAGGCGAACCGCGACCTGCTCGGCTGCGCTGCGACGCTTCTCCTCGCGCCGCAAGGCGGTGCGTAGATCGGAATCGGCCTCGTCAGCGGCCATGTCGGCCAACAACTCGTCGACTCGCGCTTGCCACCCACCGGGACGCTGCAGCCACAAGATGCCGATCGGATCGACCAGTTCGGGGACCACCCCGGCAGCGACCGTGGCACGGAACCGATCGTCGCCGTCGATGGCCCGGCGTAGCCGTCCGAGTGAACCGGTGGGAATGCGCGCCTTGCCCGACATCGTGCGCAGCTCACGCGGCACCGCAATCGCGACCTTGCGTTTCGTGATCTCGTCGCCCATAGCGACGGCGAACTCGATGGCGCTGCGCAGGTGGCGGTGCTCGATCGATGCCGGATCGGACATGACCGCACGATACCCGATCACCGTCGGGCACAGAACGAGTGTTCTTGACAACGTACGGGTGTTCGTGCTGATATACCGCAGATGTCCACTCGTTCGATCGCCGAGCTTCCCCACCAGAGGTCGTTCGACGAGCTCGGGACACCGCTGCACGACGTCACGTTCTGCATCATCGACCTCGAGACCACCGGCGGGAATCGCAACCTCGACATGATCACCGAGATCGGCGCGGTCAAAGTGCGCGGAGGCGTGTTCCTCGGCACGTTCCAGACCCTCGTGAATCCGGGGCGGGCCATTCCGCCGCAGATCACGGTGCTCACCGGGCTGTCCGATGTCCTCGTGTCGAACGCCCCGCGCATCGAGGCAGTACTCGGCACGTTGATCGATTTCGTCGGCGACTCGGTGATCGTCGGCCACAACGTCGGCTTCGATGTCGGCTTCCTGCGTGCGGCGTGCGAGCGAGCGCAGCGCCCACCGCTCACCGGTACGGTCGTCGACACCGTGGCGCTCGCCCGTCGTCTGGTGCGCGACGAGGTTCCCAACTGCAAGCTCGGCACGTTGGCCTCACGTTTCCGACTCGACCACCAACCGAGCCACCGGGCGCTCGACGATGCGCTCGCCACCGCCGATCTCCTCCATCTCCTGATCGAGCGGGCCGCCGGCCTCGGCGTCGTGGGGCTCGACGACCTGGTGATGCTGTCCAAGCTCGCCGGCCATCCCCAGGCCGGCAAACTGAAGATGACTGCCGACCTGCCACGATCTCCCGGCGTGTACATGTTCCGTGGACACCGCGACGAGATCCTGTACGTCGGCAAGGCGACCAATCTTCGCCAGCGCGTGCGGTCGTACTTCGGCAGCGACGATCGACGCAAGATCGGTCCGATGCTGCGCGAGACGCAATCGGTGACGCACCTCGAGCTCCCCGATCCGCTCACCGCAGAGGTGATCGAGAGCCGTCTTATCAGCCGACTGCTCCCCCGCTACAACCGCGCCGGCACCCGCGCAGACAAGTACTGCTACGTGAAACTCGACGTCGACAGCGCCTGGCCCAGGCTGTCGGTCGTGAAGAACCCCTCCACCAATGGGCTCCATCTCGGACCCCTGCCGTCGCGAACCATGGCCAACCTGGTGGTCGAGGCGATCCAGACCGCCGTACCTCTGCGCCGGTGCACGGTACGGATGGGGCGGGGCTACAGGCCAGCGGAGGGCGCCGCGGTCTGTAGTGCTGCGCAGCTCGGCGTGGCGTTGTGCCCGTGCTCGGGCACCGCCGATCCCGCCGACTACGCCACCGCGGTCGACGCTGCGGCTCGCGCGTTGTCGGGCGATCCCCGTCTGGTCGTCGATCGGCTGCGTGGCCGGATGTTCGATCTCGCCGCCGCTCAGCGATTCGAGGAGGCCGCTGCGGCCCGAGACCGGCTGAGCGCGCTGCTCGGCGCCGTTCGTCGGCACCTCCTGGTCGAGGCATTGCGTTCGGCCGGACGCGCCGAGGTGAGCTTCGGTGACTCGACGTGGATCATCGATCGTGGTCGACTGCTCGACGCCACGCATATCGGCACGGCGGGGCGCGCATTGCCGTGCCCCCCGCCCGACGCTGCCACCACCGGCGTGTTGTCACGCGAGCAGATCGACGAGGCGCTGTGCCTCGCCCGATTCTGCGACAAGCGCGCCGAACGCCTCGTCGTACGCTGCTCGGGCACCTGGGCCTTCCCGATCGGCGACCGCGTGCCGGATCTCGCAGCCCTCACCATCCACGCCGCCTGACCCGAACCTCGGGCGATGAGTTTCCGCGCGACCTGTCCGCGCAGAAACTCATCGCCCAGGGATGGGAATCAGGTGGACGCCGCGGTCGGCGATGTGCAGGTGTTTGACGTGGCCGGTTTCCGGCAGCGAGGCGATCACGGCCTCGACCGTGATGGCATCGGCGAGGAACGCCACGGTCGGACCGCTTCCCGAGAGCCAACCGCACCACGCGCCGGCCGCGATGCCGGCGTCGAGCGCAGCGGCGGCACCGGGCACCTCGGGGAGTCGCACTGCTTGATGGAGCCGATCGTCGGTGGCTCCGGCCAACAGCGACGGGTCGTCGTGCTCGATCGCCAGCACGAACTGCGCCATTCGTCCCAGATTGTGGACGGCGTCGGCTCGTGCGACGGCGTCGGGCAGGATGCTCCGGGATCGGTCGGTGGAGGTGGCGAGGTCGGGGATCCACACGACCACCGATGCCGACGCCAGTTTCGGCCCGACTCGCAGGGGGATCGCCCGTCCGTCGATCCAGGCAACAACGCCGCCGAACACCGACGCCGCAGCGTTGTCTCCGTGGCCCTCCAGCGCCACCGCGACGTCCAGCACTCCGTCGCGTGCTGCAACGAGCGCAGCGTCCGGGTCCTCCGCATGGACGAGCGCTCCCAGTGCTGCTCCCCCGACTCGTGCAGCACCACTGAAACCGAGCCCGCGGCCCATCGGGATCGACGTATGCACCCACATCGGCGGAGTCGGTTCTGTCGTTGCACCAAACGAAGCGAACGCCCGTGACGTGGGATGGTGCCGGTCGATCGACCGAGCGGCCGCGGGAGCGTCACCGATTCCCACGTCGAGATGCAGGTCGAGCGCCATTCCGAGCACGTCGAATCCTGCGCCGAGGTTCGCCGACGACGCCGGCACGCGAACGGCGATGGCGTCGTTCACTCGGCGTGGGCCTGCGACACCCGAACGAGCGCTTCGAGTACGTCCCGGGCTCGACCGTCGTCGATGGCGCCGCGGGCGACTTCGAGACCGGCAGCGATGTCGGCGACGGCTCCACCGACCACCAGACCCGCAGCGGCGTTGAGTACCACGATGTCGCGGTGCGGCCCGTGCTCACCGGCCAAGACGCGACGTATCGCCTCGGCGTTCTCGTCGGGATCTCCGCCGCGCAAGTCGTCGGCGGTGGCGGGCTGCAATCCGAGATCAGCGGGGTCGATCATGAACTCCGAGATCTCGCCATCGGCGAGTGCGAGCACTGTCGAGGGCCCGGTCGTGGTCAGTTCATCGAGACCTTGACCGTGCACGACCCACGCATGCGACAGTCCCTGGCGTTGCAGTGTGAGCGCCATCGGCTCGACGAAACGGGGGTCGGCCACGCCGATCACCTGGCGCCGCACCCGACCGGGATTGGCCATGGGGCCCAGCAGATTGAACGCCGTCGGCACACCGATCTCGCGGCGCGGCGGCCCGGCGAACCGGAAGGCCGGGTGGAACACCGGGGCGAAGCAGAATCCGATGCCCGCCTCTCGCACGCATGCAGCCACGCCGTCGGCACCGAGTTCGATCACCACCCCGAGCAGTTCGAGCAGATCGGCGCTGCCGCACTTCGACGACGCCGACCGATTCCCGTGCTTGCACACCGGCACACCTGCGCCGGCGATCACCAGCGCTGCCATGGTCGAGATGTTGATCGAGTGGGATCCGTCGCCACCCGTCCCGACGATGTCGACGCAGCTCGCTCGTTCGTCGTCGGTCAGCGGCACGAACGTGGCCTGGTCGAGGGCTCCGTCGAGCAGTCCGGTCAACTCGTCGACGTGTTCACCCTTTGCCCGCAGCGCGACCAGGAAACCGGCGATCTGGGCGGCGGTCGCATCGCCGCGAAGAATCGTGGCCATCACCTCACGGGTGGCAGCCGCATCGAGGTTCCGACCGGCGAGCAACTCCGACAGGATCGACGGCCAGGACAACACGCTGCTCCACATCGCCACGATGGTAGGTGCGAACGGCCGTGACCGCGAACCCGTTTCGAGCAATCGCCGAATGTCAGGCGATGCGGCGACGTTGGCGGATCATGCGGCGCCGATCGCGTTCGGTCGCGCCGCCCCACACCCCGGCCTTCTCACGAACCGACAATGCGTAGTCGAGGCAGGTCGCCTTGACCGAGCAGTCGGCACAGACAGCCTTCGCGGCCTCAGCTCCCTCGTCGTCGTCGGGATAGAAGACGGACGCGTCCAGCCCCCGACATGCTCCCAGATCCCACCATTTCAATTCCTGTAACGACACGTGCGGTCCGGCTCCCCATCGATTGCCCCTCGAAGAGAACGAATCTAGAACCGTCAGGCTCCGAGCGCCAGGGGCAATTTCCGATGGGCCGCACCGACCGGCCGTCAGTCGCGCAGGTCGGTGAGGAGTTCGGCGTGTGTCGACTCGGACAGTTCGACCGCTTCGAGGTAGTCGGGATGATCGATGTCGACGCGTACCGGGCCGGTGGCGAACGACTCGACCTGCTCCGGGGTGAACTCGAACCGGATGTAGTGCACCGCGGCGGTCGTCTCCTCCCGGGTGAGTTGGCCAGCGTGTGCTTCCTCGGTGATCGAACGCACCCGGTCGCCGCTGGGGAGGACGATGGCGAACGAACGCTCGATACCGACCAGCTTGGGCAACCATTCGCGCATCTGGTCGTCACTGGTCAACTCGAGGAACACCGTGGCGGTGAGCTGACCCGGATCGGGGATCATCGGGTTGTAGGTGTCGATCTCGACCTGGATCTCGTCGTCGGTCGTGAGCTTCTCGACACGCGCCATCTCCTGGATCTGCAGGAGCATCGTGTCGCGGTTCTCGAACATGAGCGTGATGATCGTGCCGAACGACAAGCGACGCTTGCGCTTGATTTCCATCACCGATGCGCGGAATTCTTCGCGACCTCGGTCGTATTCGCGCACGTCTGCGATGTCGGCAAGTGTGAGTTTGCGGATGCTGGTCTGGGGGGACATGACAACTCTTCCGGCTTCAGTGACTGGGGTCGGGTTCGGTCAGGGCTCTGCGGCGATGCCGTAGGCGCGGGCCATCACTTGCAACGGATGCTGCGGGGTACGGCCGGTCTGTTCCACGATGGCGGTGTTCGCGAGATGGCAGTCGCCCGCAACGATGTCGCCACCGGCCTTGTCGATCTGGGCGCCGAGTTTCTTGGCGATCGGCACCGAGATGTCCTCGTTGCCGGCCCGGAAACCCCACATACCGTCGATGCCGGAACACTGCTGCACCAGCTGGACCTTGGCGCCGGTGAGTTTCATCAGGTCACGGCTCTTGAAGCCGATGTTCTGTGCCCGTAGGTGACATGGCGTGTGGTACGTGATCGATTCGAAGGTGTCGCCGGGGAAGTCGGTGTCGAGCCAGGTGTCGTCGGCCTTGTGCACCTTCATCAGGTATTCCGCAGCATCGTAGGTGTGCTCGGCGACGAGTTCGGCGTTGGCACGAGCAACCGGATCCACGACGTAGTCGAGGTAATCCTTCTTGATGATGTAGCTGCACGTGGGCTGCGGGACGACGATGTCGGTGCCCGAGCGCACTTCGGCGGCGAGGGTCTTGACGTTCTTCTCGGCGATCTTGGTGAACTCCTTGACGTTGCCGGAGTGCAGCCACGGAGCGCCGCAGCAACCGGCGTCGGTGTTGTGGCACTCGATGCCGTTGCGTTCGTAGACCTTCACCAGGTCCTTGCCGATGTCGGTCTCCTGGTACTCGACGAGGCACGTCGGGAACACCGTGACCTTGCCCTGACGCTCGGTGAGGGTGATCTTCGGGCGCTTCTCGAACCAGGTGGAGAAACGTTGCTTGGCATACGGCGGCAGCAACCGCACCGGCGACACGCCGGTGACCTTGGCGACGACCTTGCGGATTCCCGAGCCGGGTTCGGCGTTGACGATCTTGTTGGCGATCGGTCCGGTGCTGGTGGCGAGCGTTCCGAGCAGATCGGTGTGGCCAATCATCTGGGTGGTGAGCTTGGCGCGCGTGGACTTGATGCCGTTGGCGTGCTGCATCGCGTCGGCGCGCAGCATCAGACGGGGGAAGTCGAGATTCCATTCGTGCAGCTCGGGGATGTACGGGCAGTTGATGTAGCAGAGCTTGCACTGGAAACATTCGTCGACGACCTGGTCCTGGTCGGCAGGTGTGAGCCGGCCAGCGTCCTGGTCGTCGTGCTTGTCGATCATCTCGAACAACGTCGGGAACGACGTACAGAACTTGAAACAGAGCCGACATCCGTGGCACAGGTCGTAGACCCGGGTGAGCTCGTCCCGAACATCCGCCTCGTCGAAATAGACAGGATCCTTCGGGTCATACGTCGTGGTCATGCACACAGTCCTTTCGAATACAGAGAAAGCGAACCATCCGAGCAAGGTGTGCGCGGTGGGTGTGGAATGGAGGGGGCCGCACCGCGGCCCCATCCGATCGAGACGTCAGGAAATCGACTCGAGACCCAGCGTGAAGCGGCCGGCGTGGCTCTTCTCGGCGCGTGCGAGGGTTTCGAACCAGTCGGCGATCTCGTCGAAGCCTTCGTCGCGGGCGGTCTTGGCGAAGCCGGGGTACATCTGGGTGTACTCGTATGTTTCGCCGGCGATCGACGCCTTGAAGTTGTCCTCGGTGTCGCCGATGGGCTCGCCGGAGGCCGGATCGCCGACTTCGGCGAGGTACTCGAGGTGGCCGTGTGCATGGCCGGTCTCGCCTTCGGCGACCGAGCGGAACAGGGCGGCGGAGTCGGGGTATCCCTCGATGTCGGCCTTCTGGGCGAACCAGAGGTAGCGGCGGTTGGCCTGGCTCTCGCCGGCGAACGCCTCCTTCAGGTTCTCGTGGGTCTTGGTGCCGTCGAGGTCAGCCATGTGATGCTCCTTGCGGGGGTGTTGGGGGTGTTGGGGGTGTTGGGGGTGTTGGGGGTGTTGGATGGGATCAGGACGATGGTCAGTCGGTGGCTGCGCAGGTGGCGCACGTTCCGTGGAAGATGATCGAGGCGGAACGTGGTGTGATCTGGTGGTCGCCGTCGACGACGAGCGTGTCGGCACCGTCGACGTAGAGGTCGACCACCGCACCGCACATGTCGCAGACACCGTGATGGTGGTCGTCGACGTTGGGATCGAATCGCATCGCTCCAGAGCCGAGGGTGACCGCTTGGAGTTCGCCCATGTCGACGAGGTGCATGGGCGTGGTGTTGCCTTCGAGCAGTGCGAACAGCAGATGGCGTTGCGGCGCGACCTCGAGGCCCTGGGCCAGAAAAGCGTCGGCGAATTCGATCGCCGCCTTCACCCATATGACCGTATCTGCATCGTTTGTAGATCAGCAAGTCGAGCAGATTGGGACCTGTTCCCCGCCTTCCTCCACCCTGTTCGGGTCACGTTTCCGATGATCCGTCTCATCCGAAGTGTCACCCAAACGGGGTTTCTCGTACTATCCCAGCGATGTCGAGACCGAAGCAGCCATTCGAGCGCGGCGCGATGCTCGACGCATTACGCGCTGGCACCGCCGACGAACCGTTCGACGTGTTGGTGATCGGTGCAGGGATCACCGGGGTGGGCGTGGCGCTCGACGCCGCCGCCCGCGGGCTGCGTACGGCGCTGGTCGAACGCGACGACTTCGCCAGCGGCACGTCGTCGAAGAGCTCCAAGATGGTCCACGGCGGCCTGCGTTATCTCCAGAACGGCGATGTCCGCCTCGTGTACGAGGCGTTGCGCGAGCGTCGTCGACTCATGAAGAACGCACCGCACCTGGTGGAAATCCTGCCGTTCATGATCCCGATCCTCACCAAGGACGGTGTGGTGTCGAAGAAGGTCGCCAAGGCCCTCGGCTCGGCGATGTGGATGTACGACCTCACCGGCGGCTGGAGGATCGGCAAGCTCCACAAGCGGGTCTCCGCCGAGCAAGCTGCGGCACATTTCCCGACCACCCATCTCGACAAGCTCAGCGCCGGCTACCTGTACTTCGACGCTGCCGCCGACGATGCCCGCCTGGCGCTCACGGTCGCCCGCACCGCGGCCGACCGTGGCGCTGTCGTGGTGAACCGCTGCTCGGTCGTCGACGTCACGCTCGACAGCGACACCGGCCAGGCCAACGGCGTCACCGTCGACGCCGACGGCGAGCAGTTCCACGTCGCTGCGCGTTGCATCGTGAACGCTGCCGGCGTGTGGGCCGACGAGGTGCGATCACTCGACGAGGCCGGGCACCCCGATTCGATCCGACCGGCAAAGGGCGTGCACATCACGGTGCCTTGGGACAAGGTCCGCGTCGACATCGCCGTGATCATCCCCGTGCGCGCGGATCGGCGGAGCCTCTTCCTCGTGCCGTGGGGCCCTCGACCCGACGGCACCTTCCACCACGTGTACGTCGGCACCACCGACACCGACTACGACGGGCCACTCGACGACCCGCAGTGCACCGCTGACGACATCGACTACGTCCTCACCGCGCTCAACCAGGCCCTCGACCCCACGATCACCGAACGGGTGATCGCCGACGACATCACCGGTGTGTGGGCCGGTCTGCGCCCGTTGGTGAAGAGCACCACGACCGAGGGGACGAGCGCCAAGACCGCCGACCTGTCGCGCCAGCATCAAGTCGCGGTCAGCGACGCCGGCGTCGTGCGGGTGAACGGTGGCAAGCTCACCACCTATCGCGAGATGGCAGAGGACACCGTCGACGTCGTCGCGAAACGCCTAGATGCTCCGCGTCACGCTCGTCGCCCGATCACTCGCCGACTGAAGCTGCTCGGTGCAGGAAAGGCGACCACGGCCGAGCCGGGTTCGAGCGACCATCACCTCGCGCATCGTTACGGCACCATGGCCGACGAGGTCCGAGCGCTCGTCGCGTTCCGCCCCGACCTCGGTGAGCCCCTCGTGCCAGGCCAGCCATATCTTCGGGCGGAGGCCGTGTACGCCGTGCGCCACGAGATGGCCACCACGCTCGACGACATCCTCGCCCGACGCACCCGCACTCATCTGTTCGATCGGCCCGCGAGCCTGGCGAGTGCACCCGCTGTTGCTGCGCTGATCGGCCCAGAACTCGGATGGTCGACCGATGAAACCACCCGCCAGCTCGACGCGTACCGACGTCTGTGCCACAACGAAGAGAACGCAGGAGTCGAACGTGCCCACGTCGCCAACACCACCGATTGAACTACTCGGGCACGATTCTCGTCTCACGGGCCAGATCATCGAGGTTCCCGAAGAAGCCATCAGCGCGCTCTCCTCGATCTGCGAGACCATCGAGTCCGACGAGTCGACCGACGCGTCGACCGACGCGACGGGCGACGCGACGGGCGGAGCGACGGGCGGAGCGACGGGCGACGCCGTTGCCGAGGCCAGTCGCGATTGGTGGCCACTGGCGCTGCACTGGGCGCTCGCCGGCCAGGTGCCACGTCTCGCCGACGTCGTCGTGCGTCCCACCTCGACCGACGAGGTCGTTCGCGTGCTCCAGGTGTGCAACAACGCTCGCCTCCCCCTCACCGTCACCGGCGGGCGGAGCGGCGTGTGTGGAGCGGCCGCACCGGTGTTCGGTGGGGTGGTGCTCGATGCCACCGCACTGAGCGGTGTGGTGAGCGTCGATGCGGTCTCCGGCGTGGTCGAGGTGCTGCCAGGCACGTTCGGGCCCGACCTCGAGAACGAACTCCAGACCGTCCACGGGCTGTCGGTCGGCCACTTCCCGCAGAGCTTCGACCTGGCGACCGTGGGTGGCTGGGTCGCTTCCCGCGGAGCGGGGCAGTACTCGACCCGCTACGGCAAGATCGAGGACATGGTCGTCGGCCTCGAAGCGGTGCTGGCCGACGGCACCGTCATCCGTACCGGTGGCGCCCCGGCTGCTGCTGCCGGGCCCGATCTCACTCAGCTGCTCGTCGGCTCGGAAGGCACACTGGCCGTGATCACCCGCGTGTGGCTGCGAACCCACCCGGTGCCGACGCACGAGCGACGTGCCGCCTATGCGTTCGCTTCGTTCCTCGACGGCGTCGAGGCGTGCCGGAACGTCCTGCAGGCGGGCGCCACGCCCGCGGTGCTGCGGCTCTACGACGCCACCGAGTCGCAACGCGGGCAGGGCGGCGACGGCACACAGTGCATGCTGCTCGTACTCGACGAAGGCCACGTGGACCTCGTCGATGCCACGATGGCGATCGTCGAACACTGCGCGGCGGCAAACGGCGCCGAGTCGATGGACGTCGCACTCGTCGACGCCTGGATGGGCCACCGCAACGACACCTCCGCCCTCCAAGGCCTCACCCGCAAAGGTTTCGTGGTCGACACGATGGAGATCGCCGCCCCCTGGTCGAAGCTCGTCACGCTGTTCGACGATGTCCGCGCAGCGATGATGGCCGTTCCGCATGCCCGAGCCGCCACCTGTCACCTGTCGCACAGCTACCCCGACGGCGCCTGCCTCTACTTCACGTTCGCGGCCACTCCACCGCCGGACGAGGTCGAGTCGACCTACGTGGCGCTCTGGGACGCCGGCCAACGAGCAGTGCTCGCCAGCGGCGGCAACCTGTCGCACCATCACGGTGTCGGACTCAACCGCGGGCGGTTCATGGCCGAAGCGCTCGGCACTGCCCATGGCGTGCTCGTGGCCATCAAGTCGACCCTCGACCCGAACGGGATCATGAACCCCGGCAAACTCGGCTTTCCCACACCGTTCGGCGACGTGGCCTGGCCATGAGCGCCGACGTCACCTCCGGGCGCTGGGACCTCGACGCGATCCGCGCCGGGATCGGTGTCTGCCTGATCCTGGCCATCCCGCTCACGCTGATCGCCGCCTTCCTCGACTCCGACTCGTCGGGGCTCAACGCGTTGTTCTTCTTCGGCGCCATGTTCGGCTTCGTGCTCGGTGGTGGTTGCGCTGCCTGGGTGCAACGTTGCGGCACCCCGATGTCGCACGGCGTGCTCACCACCGTCGTTGCCTACCTCGGCGCGCAGAGCGTGTTCATCCTCGCCCGTCTCGTCGGCGGCGACAGCGTGAACTGGTTCGGTGTGTTCTTCACGCTGTCGCTGGTGACGGTCGCCGGCTTGTTCGGCGGCATCTTGGGCAGCCAACTCCAGGCACGCGGGTTCAGGCCATCGAGCCAACGAGGCCAGGGCGACCGATGAGCACGATCCTGGTCATCGACGTCGGCACCACCGGGTTGCGAGCATCGATCGTCGACGACACGCTCAACGTGAGGGCCATGGAGTACCGACCGTGCCCGCCATCGACGCCAACACCGGGTCTGGTCGAGTTCGACGGCGCGGAGTTGGCAGCGACCTTCCTCGAAGCAGCCCTGACGGTGCTGGCGTCGGCATCTGAGCCCGTGGTCGCCGTCGGCATCACCAACCAGCGCGCCAGCACACTGGTGTGGGATCGCACCACCGGACAGCCCGTCGGGCCAGGCCTCGGCTGGCAGGACCTGCGCACGGTCGGCGACTGCATCATGGCCAAGATCGAACACGGCTGGGCGGTCGCTCCGAACCAGTCGTCGACCAAAGCCGGGTGGATCCTCGCCAACACTCCCGGCTTGGAAGGCCGCGACCTCTGCGTGGGCACGATCGACAGTTGGATCGCGTGGACGCTGAGCGAGGGCACCCTCCACGTGAGCGACCAGACCAATGCGTCGGCCACCACGAACGGTCTCCGAGTGGTCGACGGTTCGGCATGGGCCCACGACCGATGCGCCGCCTTCGGGGTGCCCGAGTCGACGCTGCCGACCGTGGTCGACTCCGTCGGCGTGATCGGCCATGCCACCGCGCTCCCCGGCTCGCCGCCGATCGCAGCGATGCTCGGCGACCAGCAGGCCTCGCTGATCGGACAGAGTTGCGTCAAGGCGGGCCGAGCGAAGATCACCTTCGGCACCGGCGGCATGCTCGACCTGTGCACCGACACCGGCCCCCCGACCGGGGCGCACCGCCACGAAGCCGGCACCTATCCCTTGCCGCTGTGGTCGCGTGACGGCCAGATCACCTGGGGTGTCGAGGCCATCATGCTGTCGGCAGGCACCAACATCGAATGGCTCCGCGACGATCTCGGGCTGATCGCCACCAGCGCCGAGAGCCACGACGTCGCTTCGATGTGCGACCACACCGACGGCGTCGTGTACGTGCCGGCGCTGCTGGGTCTGGGCACGCCCCGCTGGGACTACGGTGCACGCGGCACCCTGCTCGGCATCACCCGCGGCACCGGACGCCCCCACGTGGTGCGCGCCGTTCTCGAAGGCATCGCCCACCGTGGCGCCGATCTGATCGAGGCTGCACGCTCGGACAGCGGCGTCGACATCCACACGGTGCGCATCGACGGCGGCATGAGCGCCAATCCCACGTTCGCCCAAGCGGTCGCAGACGCAGCGAACTGCCCGATCGAAGTGGCCCCGGTCGTCGAGTCGACCACGATCGGCGCCGCGTTCATGGCCGGACTCGGCGTGGGCATGTTCTCGAGCCTCGACGATCTCGACCAGCTGTGGACTCCCGCCCACGTCGTCGAGCCGAGCAACCCATCGACGCATGGCGAGCGGCGCGAACGCTGGGCGGATGCACTCGACCGCGCCGGGGGCTGGCACTCCGATCTGTCGGCACTCGAGTTCTGAGCGATCACCCCATGACCGCCCCTCGGACCCTAGAGTTGCTCGAACGCCCTTCCAGCGGGAAGGCTGTCGTACGCATGACCCCGAAAGGACACTCCCCCGTGGATCTCGATTCCGCTGCACCGGCCACGTCCCGGCGCGGCCTCATCGGTGCGCTGAGCGCTGCTGGCATCGCCGGCGTCGGCGCCCTCAGCATCGCCCGTCCCGCCTCTGCTGCACCACCTGCCGACGAACGGCCGGCCAGCCCCACCGAGGGCGACCAGGCTCTCCTGTTCGAAGCAATGAGAGCGGAACTCACCGCCGAGGCGCTCTACCGAGAAGCGCTCGACGCTGGCCTCTCTGACGTCGCAGGCGAACTCGCTGCGGTGTTCGCCGAGAACCACGTCACCTACGCCGACAAGATCGCGGGCGGCGCCGGGTTCTCCGCTGACACTCGCAATGAGGAACTCTTCACCCAGTTCCAGTCTTCGTTCGCCACAGACGACGCCCAGGCATTCGCCGAGGCCGCAGCCGGCCTCGAGAACACGCTCGGTGCCACCCACACTGCGCTGCTCGCCGAGTACGTGTCGGTCAAAGCCCGAAAGCTGACGGCATCGATCGTGGTGGTCGAGGCCCGCATGGCGGTCGTGCTCACCGACCTCGGTGGTCTCGCGTCCAACCTCGATGACATCTTCGACCCACAAGCCGAGGCCCTCGACCTCACCGCCGGAGCAGAATCGTGATCAACGATTCGAACGCCAGCGCCAGCGCCGACATCGCCTTGCGCTACCGCCGACGCGACGCACTCAAGCTGGGCGGCCTCACCATCTCCGCGACTGCGTTCCTCGCCGCCTGCGGGTCCGGCCGCGGCGGTGACGACGCACCTGGTCGCGTCGGCTTCGCCCCACCGATCGAGGAGTTGGAAGACTTTCCGATCGATGACGCCGTGCTGTTGCGCACGGCGTCGTCACTGGAGCTCACCGCGATCGCCGTGTACGAGGCCGTGCTCGACACGGGCCTCCTCGACGGCGACTTGACCGACCTCGTCGAACGGATGATCGAGAACCACCAGATGGTCGCCGATGAGATGAGCGAACTCACCGAATCGCTCGGTGGAGTCGCTTGGGAGTGCACCAACCCGTGGTACATGGAACGCACCGTCGCGCCGCTCCTCGCCGCCGTGCTCGACAGCGACGACCCGCTGCGCGACATCATCAACACCGCCGTGGTGCTCGAGAACATCGCGGCAGCGACGCACCAGACGCTCGCGATCGAGCTCACCGACGCCGAGGCCGCCAAGGCCACCCTGGCAGCAGCCAAACTCGAATCCCGCCACTCTGCCCACATCGTGGCGGTGGCACGCGGTGCCGACGGCTACGTGAATCCGCTCATCGACGGTGACGGTGATGCGCCGCTCGACGCCGATGGTGTGCCCTACAAATTCTCGATCACCAACCGGTTCGGTGCGACTGGCCAGGTCGAACTGGTTGCCGGCAAGCCCAACGAGAACGGCGTCCGTCAGACGTTCATCATCCAGACCCCGTCGCTCAACTCCTGGATCTACAACGAGCTCGAACCCACCTGCTGACGCCACCCTGGGGAGGTCCGCACCTCCCCAGGGATTTGCTACTCTCGCGTCACCAAGAGGCGCAAGGGGGTTGCGATGGGTACGTCAACAGCACTGTCTGCACCGGCGGAGACCCTGCTCGGGTCCGACGCCGTTGCTCACGTCTGGACCGAGAACCACGACGGGTCACCGCAGGTGTCGGTCGTGTGGGTCATCGTCCAGGGCGACGAGATCGTCTTCGGCTGCGACCGATCGAGTCAGAAGGCGATCAACCTGCGCCGAAGTCCGTCGATCGTGTTGTCGATCGAAGACGAGGTCCGCAACTCGCAGGGCTTCCAACGCCACCTCGTGGTCCGTGGTCGAGCGGCGATCGAGGATCGACCCGATCCGACACTGATGGACCGCCTTGCGAGGAAATACATCGGGCTCGACCGTCACCCGCTCGCGATGCGCGATTCGCCGACATCCGTCGTCATCCGAGTGTCGATCGACCGCATCAGCGGCGTCGGCCCCTGGGTCGACTGATTCGGTCATCACGAAGCGCTGGCCCGGCCGTACACTCAGCCTCGCAATGGTGAGGTGGCCGGGTGATCGCGGCGGTGCGTGCTGCACCGTCGAGGAAAGTCGGGACTCCACAGGGCAGGGTGCTGGCGAGAGCCAGGTCGGGGCGACCTGACGGACAAGTGCAACAGAGAGAGACCGCCGATGGACCGGTTCGCTTCGGCGAATTTGTCACAGGTGAGGGTGAAACGGTGCGGTAAGAGCGCACCAGCGGCGACGGCGACGTCGTCGGCTCGGTAAACCCCACCCGGAGCAAGGCCGAGCAGAGGACATGAACGGCCCGTTCGTCCAGGCAACTGGGCACCCTCGGGTAGGCCGCACAGATGGATGGTCACCGGGTGCGAAAGCACCCACAGAATCCCGCTTACAGGCCACCTCACCATTGCCACGACTTGTGAGTGGGGGAACGATTGACCGACGCTACGAGCGACTGTTGATCGTGGATCCCCACGTGTCCCAGTAGGTCAAGTCGGCGGCCGGGAGTCGGTGTGCGGGCTTGAAGTCGTCGCCGGTGTAGTAGGCGACGGGAAGTAGCGCGGCTTGGGTCCAGTCCTTCGGGATCCCCAACAATTCACTCACCTCGTCGTGGAAGAAGAGGTGGATCGTGGTCCACGCAGAACCGAGTCAGCGGGCACGAGCAGCAAGCTCCACGACGCGGGGAGGATCGGACCGTATGTCGAGGCCTGCGCAACGTTCATCGAAACCTCCTCGACGCGGCCCTGCACACAGGGGATCACGAAGACCGGCACCTCCTGCAGGCATTCGGTGAGGTACGCCGCTGAGTCCATGACCCGCTCGGTGCCCGGGATTCGGGGACCGCCCTCAGGGAGCGGCGGTGGATAGCCAGAGCCCGTCATCATCTCGCCGGCCCGACGGTAGAGATCGGCGATCGCGGCACGCTTGTCGGCGTCGGTCACCACGACGAACGACCAGTTCTGTTGATTCGTACCGGTCGGTGACTGCATTGCGATCTCGATGCACTCCATGATCAGCTCGGGTTCGACCGGGCGCGTGAGATCCAACCGTTTGCGCACGGAACGAGTGGTGGTCAACAACTTGTCGGCAACGGCGCAATCGATGGTCAGCGCGACAACGTAACCAGACCTGATCCGCCCCGACGACGCGTCCGCGGGCGCGCCGTTGTTCGGGCTCGAGAACTCTGTGGTACCCCCTGAATATGCTTGGTCGCGCGAGCGCGACCGGATCAACGATTCCTCCACAGAGCGGTAAACGTCAGGTGCATCGCCGACGTGAGAATTGCGACGATTCGCTGCCGCCGTCGATTCGCGTCATGCAACGCTCCCGGCACCTGCTCCAGCCACGCTTCCGCGGACGCGTGACCGACGGTCGGCCGACGACCAGGCTTCGACCTGTGCGGTCGAGCGCGTGACACGCGACGAGAAATGTTTGACCGTTCGACAAGGAGTGGGAGTCCACCCGGCCCAATCTCTCCGCGCCCCTTGGCCTCGGGTTGCGTGGGCGCGGCGGCCTAGCTTCGGACGATGACCGAGACGCCGCGCTTACTGGACGATGTCACCGCCACCTGGATGGCCGAGGCACTCGGCGTCGGAATCGATTCGATCGATGTCCAGCCGATCGCCGCCGGCGAGGGGTTCATGGGACAGCTCGCTCGAGTCCGGATTCACTCGACCGACGCGGCCGCTCCGATATCGGTGATCGTGAAGCTGCCGACGTCCGACCCGGGCGGACGGATGATCGGTGAGATGTCGAGGGTCTGGGAACGCGAGCACCACTTCTACCGGGAGCTGGCACCGCTGATGGGGATCCGGGTGCCCGCCGCTCTGGTGAACATCGCCGAACCACCGTGCCTCGTGCTCGAAGATCTCTCCCCCGCCGTTGCCGGCGACCATGTCGCTGGAGCAACGCTCGACCAGGCCGAACGTGCAGTCGACACGCTCGCCCAATTCCATGCGGCGTGGTTCGAACGGCCCCTCCTGCAGGATCTGTCGTGGATGCCGGGTCTCGACGATCCGCAGATCCTGGCCATCGGTCCGATGTTCGAAGTCGGATGGCCGATGTTCCTCGAACGGTTCGGCGAGTTCCTGCCAGAGCGTTGTCTGCGGTGGTGTGAGCAGTTCGTCGGGGGAATTCCCGAATGGATCGCCGGACACGTCGATGAGCCGATCACGCTCGTGCACGGCGACTACCGCCTCGACAATCTCTTCTTCGCCGATGACGGGACCGTCGCGGTGATCGACTGGCAGCTCGCCATGCGTGCGCCGGGCCAGACCGACCTCGTCTACTTCTGCGCGAACAACCTCACCGTCGAGATGCGTCGTGAGCACGACCGGGCGCTGATCGAACGCTACGTGGCCGAGCTACACCGCCTCGGCGTGCCGAGCGATGCGGTGACCGTGTCGTCGGTGTGGCAGGGCTATCGCGAGGGGCTGCTGTTCTACGGCGTGTCGTTCGGCGCCAGCCTGCTCACGATCGACCCATCGAACGAACGTGGTGTCGCGCTCTTCGAGGCGCTCGTGCACCGCACATTCGCCGCCCTCGACGACCTCGACGTGGGCCTCCACTTCGGATACGACGACTCGACGTCCTGAGCCGACGTCGGTGATCAGACGATCGCGGTGGTGTCGAAATAGTCCGCGGCGTACGTCAGCCAGCCGTCGGCAAACCGCCGGACGCTCGTGCCCCTCAGCGGTCCCTGAATCCATTCCTGCACCGCAGTCGTACCGTCGAACAACAGCGGCCCGCTCGGACGATCGGCGACGCTCCCCTCGACGGGTGCTCCGGTACCCGCCGCCCAGTCGTTCGCCCGCTCGCTCAGGGCGAGCGCTGTCGCACCCTCGTGGACACGCCAGTCGACCTGCGGGCAGTCGGGCAGTGGCGCCGCCTCGATCTCCATCTCGGGTGGTGGCGGCTGGCGGAACGCCGCAGTGTCGTACACGTCGCGAGCCCACGTGATCCAACCGGCGGAGTGCCGTCGCACGCTGACACCTCGTGACACCGGGATCTTCTCTTCGCCCATGTTGGCAACCATCTGCCATTCGTCGAGCGTTGATTCTCCTTCACCGTCGTCGAAGACGACAGATTCCGCCATCGGCACGAACTCGATGAACTCGATCTCAGCCATGGCCGGCACGAGCCATGCCCGTACCGCTGCCTGACCGTGGTGTGCCCCGAAGATCGCATCGAAGTAGATCGATCCCTCGGGTGCCATGAAGTCAGCCAGCATCGGGATGCCGAGCCGGCCGAGCCGCGGATCGCTGCGATCATGCCGGCCGCATCGAGACCGCACGGTTCGAGAACGAGCCGGGAGACGTCCATCGCCGCGCCGGGCGCTCCCGCCTCGGCCTCCGCCAGATAGGCGTCGACAAACGACCCAGGTGTTTTCTGCACGAGATCCCCCTCAACGATCCATGTCGCTCCGGCGCGCCATGGTGCCGAAGATTCTGTCTCGCGCACTGACCGATGGTGGTGAACGGTGGAGAGCGGCGATGCGACATCGCCCGCAACGGGAGATCCGGGGCGGGCGTGCAGCATCAGGGCAGATGACCATCACGGTAAATCCATCAGGGACGAACGAATCTGCCTCTACGCCGAGGCTGCTCCGGGTCCTGACATCCAATTCGGTCGTCACCAATCGGTGACTACCCGACCTCGTAGATCGTCATATTGGCGAGCCAGTAGGAGACGACGGTGCCGCCTAACCTGTAACAGCGGAAGTCGACAGTTGTCGAACCGCCGGCTGGCCGGGAAAAGGGGGCCGAAATGGCGAGATTCCGTAACCCCCAGGTTTAGAGGTACTCCCAGCGGTGGGGACGGTCTGCACTGAAAATGTCGACTGTGGTGCGCTGTTGACATAAGTAGAGCAAAAAACGTCCGAGGCGCCCGTCAGACCCTGGTTCCTCACTGTCAGATCGCCTGTGACGTAGTACTGGCCCGCCGTCAGATTTACCGTGGCCGTGCAATCTACTGGCGAGGTCGGTGGGATGTAGCCGACCACGTCGATCAACACTTCCGTCGTCGGACCCGCCACACCCTACGCGTCATAGGTGATATCGATCCGCCCGGCGTCCGCACCCGCGGTCGGCAGCGCGACCTTGACCGAGTTCGGCACCGTCTGGCCGGCGTTGAAGTTCAACGACGACGTCGACGGCGCACCCGTCGCGTCACCGGGACGCACCGACAAGAACCCGTTCGCCGACGGCGACACGATGGACGACGGCGCGCTCGACGCCGCGTTCGCGGCAAAGAGACCGCCACCACCAAAGGTGACCGCAGCAGCGGCGCCGATCGCCGCCCATCTCGAACGCCAGCCACCGCGGCGACGGTGCGAATCAATCTCATTGGTGATGTCTCGCAAGTTGCGACCGGCATTGTGGGTTGTTGTGTGCATACACCCATGACGTCCTCGGGACACGAATACTCACAGGTTCCGCTTCCCGCCCGCGAACAGGACCGTCACGAACCGGCGACGACCGGATCGCCACCGACTTGATCGACGAGCACCTGATCTGGGCCCCGTACGTCCCGGAAACCGGGACTCAGCGGGCGCAGATCGTGCGGGGAAGGCCTTGCCACGGCTGACTCCGATCGGGTAGCGATGCACATCTGCCACGCGGCGTACTGTCGACCTCGTGAAGATCGGCGTGCAACTCCCGGAGATCGAGTGGGAAGTCCCCTTTCCCGAGTTGATCGCGATGGCCCAGACCGCCGAGGCGGTCGGGTTCGATTCGTTGTGGCTCGGGGATCACCTCCTGTACGAACTCGAGGTCGGCCATCGCGGGCCGTGGGAGGTGTGGACCTCACTCGCAGCGATCGCCGCGTCGACGTCGACGATCTCGATCGGGCCGCTCGTTGCATCGACGAGCTTCCATGCACCGGCGATGCTCGCCAAGCAGGCGGCGACGGTCGATGCGATCTCGGGCGGCCGCCTGATCCTCGGGCTG
>Ga0105055_10001395_pt1 | contig 39091 bp, 34 predicted proteins | sample BON03_FD_78090 | JGI IMG/M metagenome (GOLD analysis project Ga0105055, IMG submission 78090) | Freshwater microbial communities from Lake Bonney liftoff mats and glacier meltwater in Antarctica - BON-03 | ecosystem: Environmental > Aquatic > Freshwater > Ice > Glacier meltwater | place: Lake... | reverse complement strand
GCCCTGTCATACTCAACAGGTCGTAATTTTATGTTGCCACCATTTTTGAAATATATTTTTCCTTTTGAGTCGAAGTCTATTTCTATAGCTTCGTTTTGTCCACGATTACTTAATAGGTCAAGTAATGCTCGAATAAATATTGTCAAAGTTGTAAGCCTTTGCTGTCCGTCTATTATTTCGTATTGAACATCTTTTTTTACAATTTCAAGCAAAAGGTTACCATAAAAATAATTGTTGTTGCCCTTTATTTGCTCTTTTAGGTCGGTTAAGAAAATAGTCCATTGTTCTTTGTCCCAAGAGTAAGCTCTTTGATATACGGGGATAATGAAATGTTTTTGTGAACTATCAAAAAGTCCTAATACTGTTGTGGGTCTAAATTGCATTTTTTTATTTTTTTTCTAGATTTATTAATTTGTTTAGTCGTTGTCTTTCGGGTCGTTCTTAGAATGACACCTAACGTCCCGCCGCTTCGCGTCAGTTGCGAACTTCGGAACTGATTATTTTCTGTTAAAGATAAAAATTATTGCGAAACGTAAACGTGATTTTACCACAAAATTCGCAATTGCGTGAAACGGCTGTTGCAAGATGCCTTTTTGTAGACTGGATTTTCATTTTAGGATTATTCATTTTGCCTTTTCTTTTGTTTATTGTCAAATATGTTAATTCTATTTTATAGAAGGCATAAATACTTTTGCATTAGCTTTATCCATTTTGGCAGGAACAATTAACGCTTTTACATAAGCCAAAAAACTCTTTGGCAGAAGACAACAATTCTTTTACATTACGTTTTACTACTACTTCATAAAGTTTAAATATTGGTGTACTAAAAATTATAATTTATAGATAAAATTCATCAAGAAATATCTATGTAATAAATTATTTTGAATTGTTGTTTTGGAAAAATCAGTAACTTGGAATTGGCTAAATGTTCTTTCATTAAATAAGTTTTTTAATGAAAAATTGAATTCGTACTTTTTATTATCTGGCAAAAATGAAAAATCGAAATCTACTAATAAATAATTTATATTATTAATTAAAGATGGGCGAAAATAATCAGCTTTAAATACAATTTGTTTGTCTTTTGTAATTTTATATTTCGTTTTGAAAGTGTTTATTATTGAAGTGTTTCTAAATTCTGAATTGCTATTTCTATTACTTGTTAGTGTGTAATTAATTGAGTTCTCAAAATTTATTTTAGTTCTAAATGCTGTATTGATTAATAAATCGGTTGATAAATTTGAACTTTGATTTAATCTTATGTCTGATGAATTTAGATAATTGTAATATTCAAAAAGACTAAAATTTGATTTTAATTTTATTGTTGATGAAATTAATGACAAAAATTTAACTGAATTTAATTCAAAACTATGTGTTTTATTTGAATTATTTGAAAAAGCATTATTGATTACTGTAGTATTTTCTGTTATATTAAATTGGGATAAAAAGTTGCCTTCATTGGTAATAAAATTATAACCAATTTCAAATAGTAATTTTCTGTAAACATTGTTGTTACTAAAAAAAAGGTTTAAGCAAGTATTTTTTTGTAATGATAAATTGTTGATATTTTCTGTTGTAATACGATTACTTAAAATAACTGGAGCTTCAAATAAGTAGTTATTTAATAGTGTATTTCTGCTTTGATAAAATTTAGTAGATAGAAATGTTGTTTTATCTATTTTATATTTAAAAGATAATGTTGGTTCAATAAATGTAAAGTTTTCATAGGTGTTTTTATTTGAAATTTCTTGATAAATATTTTTGATAATAATAGAAGATGAAATTGTCCAATTATTATTTTGATAAGTTAAAAAGGTTGATTGGGAAGTTATTTTGGAAATATATTTATTATCGTTTTCTTTAAAATTTGAATTATTTGTTTCTAAATCAAGGTCTTCCAATAAATAATCAAAATGAAAAGAAAATTTAAAATAATTTTTTTTTCCTAATAAAGAAATTTTTCCACTAAATGTGTTTTTATCAAAATCTACATTCTGCACTTGATTAGCATCTTGTGTTCTTAAATTTAAGTTTTGGGGTGTTTTACTTATCGAATTAATTAAGTTACTTTGAAAAACATAACTTGAATTAATTTTTTTTGTTAAAGTTAAATGGTGAAAAAATGTTAATTTTTCAGTTTGTAAGTTATTTGTAATTGGAGTAATTTTGTTTTGTAAAACATTAGAATTAGTTATTATTTTATCAGAATTCAATTTGATTTTATATTCTAATAATGATTTTTTTGAAGCATTATAAGATAAATCAATTTCACTATTAAAAACTTGTGGTTTTTTAGTTGAAAACAGTTGATCAGAGGTAGCAATAACATTATTATTAATAAAATTAGTGGCTTCTATGTTTTGAAAATAATTGATATGGTCTTTTAAAAACAATAGATTTGCTTTAATATTTAAACGATTATTAATTTTAAAAAGATTATTATAGGTTGCGTAAAATAAATTATTACTATTAATTCTTTCATTGTCAATAAAACTTGAAAACAAAACGTCTGGAATCAATTTATTTGCTTCAAAAATATTATTCTTCATTTCATTTATACTTAAATTACCCGAAAAAAAATCATACGGTGAATTATTTTCACCAATATCATTATAATTTATAAGCGTTATTGCTTTATAAGTTTTTGATATTTGTAAAATATTTGTGTCAGTTTTAGTAAGTGTACTTTTGTCATTATTAAGACCCAAACCTATGCCAATTTCTCCGGAAAAATCTGTAATTCCTTTCTTTAGTTTTAAATTTAACGACACTTTATCGCTGTTTTCAATGCCTCTCAAAAGTGCATTTTCAGAATAATTATCAATTGCTTGTACTTGGTCTATTAAATCTACTGAAATATTTTTTGTGCCTAAACTATAATTGTTGCCAAACATATTGTCTCCATCAAGCGTAACGGTTTCTATAGATTTCCCTTTATATTTTATTTCTCCTGTTTTTTCATTTACCGTAATACCAGGCATTTTTTTAAGTACATCTTCAATTTTTCGTTCTGTCCCATCTCTATATTTTGACACATTGTATTTTAATGTATCTTCTTTCGCAATAATGTCTTTTTTTTCAGAAATGACAATTACTTCATTTAATTTAATTTCTGTTTCTTCAGTTAAAGTTATAAAAACTTGATTTGTAGATTTTAAGTTATTTAAAGTAATTGTTTCTGGATTGTAACCACTTGAGGTAGTTTCAATCAGTAATGTGGTGTAATTTTTAGTTAATTGATAACTAAAAATACCTTTTTCTACCAATAAAAATTCTTTTGTTATATTATCTGATGCTTCTTTAAATTCAATATAACAATTTTCAACAAAATCACCATTTTTGTTTTTAATAGTTCCTTTAATTGATTGAGAATATGAAAATTTGCAAAAAATAATTATGCTAAATATTAGTAATTTTTTCATTAAATTACTTTCTTTTTTCAATGAAATCTATGTTTTCATACAATGGAAATGTATCCGGTTCAATATCATTTGCTTGGACTCCTTCCAATTGCGATAATTTAAAAATCATTTCTTCTCGATTTTGTTTGACGGATTTTTTAACATATTGTTCAAAAGTTGAAGTTTCCTTAAAAGCAGGTTTTGAGATTTTTTTTGTTTTATAATCATATTCAATTTTTAAAAGTTTAAAAGTGTAGGTCGATGTGTTTTCCGTAGCTTCCACAATTACACCGGGTAATCCAACTAATTTCCATGGTGAAATATTTTCTTTTAAATCTTTTGTAAAATATACAGTCCATAATCTATCGCTAATGGTTGCAGTTGCTTTTTGAGTTTTATATCCTGAAATTTCTTTGTATTCATTCTTAATTTCCCATTTAGGATATTCTAATTTACTTTCAATTAAAGATTTACTTTTACAATTTACATTATATAGTAATTGAACTAATTTTCTTTCTCTGAAATCAAAATAATACTCTTTTGGGTCTGTACAAATAGATGTAGAGCCAACCACAACAACTGTGTCATTTTCTTTTTTGTCAAATATTTTTTTCCCATTCTTCAATAAGTTATCATATTGATTTAACTCGAAAAGTGATGTTTTATTCAGATTATCAACATAGGTCTTACATTTTGCTGTAAAGCTGTAGTCATTTTTACTGCGGTTCAGTTCATATGTTGCGGTTGTTATTTTATTTTGTGAAAAAGAAATGTTTATAAAAAATATGATGATTAATAAGTTTTTCATTGATAAAGACTTTAAGTTAAAAAAATAAGAATTATAAAAATCAACGCTCAATTAATTGAGCGTTGAAAAAAGCTATTATTCAACTGCTTTTAAAATAATAACTTTTGGACAAGGTACTCGTACCAAATACTGAGTACCAAAATCATCAACTGCTCTACGGTAACATATAGTTACAGCACTTTCGCTATTAGTTTCGATTTTTGTTTCAGTTGTTTCATTTGCAAATGCAATTGAAGTTCCAGCTAACATCATTAGCCCAAATAAAAAATTTTTCATACTATTTATAGTATTTTGCTTGAATCTTTGCAAGTGCTTCTGACACCCTTTTAGGCAGTCAAAGATTTTCTGCTGTTGTTTTTCCAATATGGAGTTCTGCCCGTTACAAGTATTTTATTTTCTTCTGTTAGGTGTTATTTCGTTTTTTTTTAAGCCATTTCGTAGGCTGAACGTTGAAATTTTACACGAACGTTGGTCATAAGGTTTCTTGCAACTAGTTTATACTCGCTACAAAGTAGCGTATATGCACCCAAAAGAAGGTGTTTTGTCGCTATTTGGTAACGTATTGTCTGCAAATATAAATAAAAAGTTGTAATTACAAATCATCAAACGGACTTTTTATTTGTTGCAAACTTTTCATACTAAGCCCTATGGAGTTTACCTAATTTTTACCATAACATAACAAGTAATTTTTTAAATTTCATATATTTGGTATTCAATATTTAAGATATGAGTACAAAATTACTTTTACTTCTTTTATTTATAAGTACTATAAATTTTGCCCAAGAAGATGCGTGGGTTTACTTTAAAGATAAACCAAGTGCAGCATCTTATTTAGCAACGCCATTAAACATGCTTTCGCAAAGCGCTTTAGATAGAAGAACAGCACAAGGAATTTCTTTGGATTATATAGATGTTCCTGTGGAGCAAACGTATGTTGACCAAATCGCAAATTCTACAGGTATTACTGTTATGGCAAAGTCAAAATGGCTTAATGCACTACATATTAGAGGGTCTCAAACAAATATTCAAGCATTAGCTGCATTGGGGTTTGTGGAAAGTATAGATTTTGCTAACCATTCTTTAAATCCTGGAGGAAGAGTTTCTAATTCCAATAGAATTTCAAATGTAAATAAGCAATTAGAATTAGCGGCCACATTTAATTATGGAAATTCGGCTAATCAAATTGAAATGCTAAACGGACATTTGTTACACCAACAAGATTTTACAGGTCAAGGAAAAAGGATAGCAATATTAGATGCGGGTTTTCCGGGAGTAAATACTGTGGCTCCTTTCCAAAGATTAAGAGATAATAATTTAATTTTAGGAGGTTATAATTTTCCAGATAGAAATACAAATATATATACAAGAAACGGTCATGGAACAAACGTTCTTTCTACAATGGGCGGTTTTGTAAACGGAGAATTGATAGGTACTGCTCCAGATTCTGAATATTATTTATTTATTACCGAAGACATAAATTCTGAAAATCCAGTGGAAGAATCTTATTGGGTAGAAGCTGCTGAAATGGCAGATAGTTTGGGTGTAGATGTAATTAATTCGTCTCTTGGTTATACAGATTATGATAATCCAAATTATAGCTATTCGTATGCGCAACGAAACGGTTTAGTAAGTTTTGCATCAAGAGGTGCAGATATTGCTTTTACACGTGGAATAGTTTGTGTAATTAGTGCAGGTAATTCGGGAAGTACATCAGAGCCGCACATGGGAACTCCCGGTGATGCAATTAATGTTTTAACCGTTGGTGCCGTAACAAGTACAGAAGCTTATGCATCCTTTAGTTCTATAGGTCCGTCCGCTGATGGAAGAATAAAACCAGATGTTTGTGCAAAAGGACAAAGTGCAACGGTAAGTAACACTTCTGGCGGAGTTACAACTTCTAGCGGAACTTCATTTTCTAGCCCTATATTAGCAGGAATGGTAGCCACATTTTGGTCGGCAGTTCCTAATTTAACCGCTACACAGATAATAGAATTTGTACGTCAATCAGCAGATCAATATACTACGCCAGATGCTCTTAAGGGTTATGGTGTGCCTGATTTTCAGTTAGCATTAAATAATGCATTATCTATTCAAAATTTTAATGCAGATAATGTATTAATTTACCCAAATCCTTCAAACGAATATTTTTTCTTAAAATTACCTTCAAGTATTTCAAAAGGGGAAATAGTTTTGTACACTAATTTAGGGCGAAAAGTTATCCAACAGCAAATTTTTCAAAAAGAACAACAAATTCTGGTTTCTGGTTTAGCTTCTGGAGTATATATGTTTGAATTTACTTCTAATAATACTACCTTTCGAGGGAAAATAATGAAGCAATAAAATGAATAAAATCACACAATTATTTAAAATAAAATATCCAATTATTCAAGGCGGAATGATTTGGAATTCGGGTTATAAATTAGCAAGTGCAGTCAGTAATGCTGGCGGACTTGGTTTAATTGGCGCGGGTTCTATGTATCCTGAAGTTTTAAGAGAACATATTCAAAAGTGTAAAAAAGCTACCAATAAGCCTTTTGGTGTAAATGTGCCAATGTTGTATCCTAATATAGAGGAAATTATGCAAATTTTGGTACAAGAAGAAGTTAAAATTGTATTTACATCAGCGGGTAACCCAAAAACATGGACTTCTTTTTTAAAAGAAAAAGGCATAACAGTTGTACATGTGGTTAGTAGCACAAAATTTGCTTTAAAAGCACAAGATGCTGGTGTGGATGCTATTGTAGCAGAAGGATTTGAAGCTGGCGGACATAATGGAAGAGACGAAACTACAACTTTAACCTTAATTCCTATGGTTAGAGAAAAAGTAGCAATTCCGTTAATTGCAGCTGGTGGTATTGCAACTGGTCGTGGAATGCTGGCTGTAATGACTCTTGGTGCAGATGGTGTGCAAATGGGAAGCCGTTTTGCTGCTTCTACAGAGTCTAGTGCGCATACTAATTTTAAAAGTACAATTATAGAAACTAAGGAAGGCGATACTTTATTAACCTTAAAAGAACTGGCACCGGTTCGATTGATTAAAAATAAGTTTTTTAACGATTTACAAGAATTTTATAAAAAATGCCCTTCACCAGAAGAATTAAAGACATTTCTTGGTAGAGCAAGAGCAAAAAAAGGAATGTTTGAAGGCGATTTAGACGAAGGCGAATTAGAAATAGGTCAAATTGCAGGATTAATTCACGATATTTTACCCGTAGAAACAATTGTGAATAATGTTATGCAGGAATTTAACCAAGCAAAGGTTGAAATGACTAATTTTGATTTTTAAATTTTAAGAAAATAAACTTTACAGTAATGAAAAGCATTAAATACTTATTTCTATTGTTATTCTTCTCTATAACAGTAGCACAAGCACAACAATATCGTTTTGAAACTTCCGGATTTATGATTTCCCAAAAATCGAATAAAGGGAAGTGGGGAGAATGGTCTAAATTTAATAAGACTAAAATGGTAGTTTTACTAGATGCTGATAAAAATCGAATTATAGTATATTCTGAAGCAATACAGCTTTTTACAATATTAAAATATTATGACCAAAAAGATTCAGAAAATGGTAACGTAGTTTCTTTTCAATGTTTAGACAATAGCGGCGTTAATTGTGAGGTGTCTATTTTTACAAGAAAAGACAAAGGAAATTTAAAACAACTATACATATATTATAACGATAGAATTATTGCGTATAATTTAAAGTTATTGAAAGATAAAAAATAAATAAAAAGAGCTTTAATGAAGCTCTTTTTTGTAGTGTATAGTAATGATTTGTTAATCTGTTTTTAATAAAAATTTTTTATTTTTACATAATAAATAAAAAAAATGAAAAAAATAATCTTGTTTTTGGTTTTTAGTTTTACAATAATGTCGCAAGCACAACAAAAACCAAAATTGGTAGTAGGAATTGTTGTAGATCAAATGAAAGCAGAATATTTAAATCGTTTTTATGCTGATTTTTCAGAAAACGGATTTAAAAAGTTAATGGAGAAAGGATATTCTTTTCAAAATACACATTTCAATTTCATGCCCACCTATACTGGACCAGGACATGCTTCAATTTATACAGGCACCACCCCATCAATTCATGGAATTGTAGGTAATGAGTGGTTTAATAGAAGTTTGCAAAAAGAAATGTACTGTACTGATGATGCAACAGTTACAACAATTGGTGACGGACTTGAAAGTGAAGGTAAAATGTCTCCTAGAAACTTACAAAGCACTACTATTACCGATGAATTGAAATTGTCAACAAACTTTAAAGGTAAAGTTATAGGAATTAGCTTAAAAGATAGAGGCGCAATATTGCCAGCAGGGCATTTTGCAGATTGGGCTTTTTGGTACAGTAAAACAGGTGCTTTTATTTCTAGTACTTTTTATGGAAACCAACTTCCTTCTTGGGTTACAACTTTCAATAATGAAAAACATTACTTACCCTATTTAGAAAAAGATTGGACGTTACTTAAAGATAAAAGTGTTTATAACGAAAGTTTAAACGATAATAATCCTTATGAAGGTAAATTGTTTAAGAAAACACCTTTTTTTCCTTATAATATGAAGGAAATGTATGCAAATAATGATGCAGGTATTTTAAAATCGACTCCTTTTGGAAATAATCTTGTTGCTGATTTTGCTAAAATAGCAATTGAAAAAGAAAGCTTAGGATCCGATGAAATTACTGATTTTTTAGCAATTAGTTTTTCTTCGACAGATTATATAGGACATATTCTAGGACCAAGATCTATCGAATTACAAGATACTTATTTGCGTTTAGACGAAACAATTGCAGATTTGCTAATCTATTTAGATAAAACAGTAGGTAAAGATAATTACTTATTATTCTTAACGGCAGATCATGCTGGAGCAGAAAATGTTACTTATTTAAAAGATAATAAATATGAAGTAGACAATATCAATACTAAAAATTTTGAAAAAGATTTAAGTACATTTTCAATTAAAACGTATGGAGTAGATGTTATAAAAAACTATTCTAATTTCAATTTATTTTTTGATAAAGACAGTTTGAAACTTAGTAATTTAGACATGTTAGAAGTAAAAAAAACCTTTAAAAGTTTTCTATATACTCAAAATTTTATTAAAAAAGTTTACACGGAAGAAGAGATTTTGGCTGCATCAGGTGTTGATTTTTATTTAAATTTTATTGCAAAAGGATATGATCCAATACAAAACGGAGATATCGTCATTCTTGAAAAACCCGCTTTTATGGAATATGGGTCTACAGGAACTACACATGGTTCTCCTTATGCTTATGATACACATGTCCCTTTGATTTTTTATGGTAACGGAATTAAAAAAGGAGAATCTTTTGATAAAAAAGACATTACGCAAATTGCACCAACCTTAGCTTTAAAATTAAAAATAACGCTTCCTAATGGAACTGAAGCAGAAGTTTTAGAAGAAATTTTAAATAAGAAATAATAAAATTAAAAGCACCAATTTCATAAATTAGCTATAATTAGTAAAATTGGTGTTTAATAATTTATTGCTCCATTAAACGGTTACTTCAACTTGATTTCTTAAAATATCTTCAAAAGTTTCTCTTTGTCTAATTAAATGTGCTTTGTTGTTTAACCAAAGTACTTCTGCTGGTTTTACTCGTGAATTATAATTGGAAGCCATTGAAAAACAATAAGCACCAGCATTTCTAAAACAAAGAATATCTTCTTCACGTATTTCATTAATTCGTCTATTATTGGCAAACGTATCTGTTTCGCATATATAGCCAACAACTGTGTAAAAACGCTCTTTTCCTTTAAGATTTGAAATATTATCTATTTGATGTTGTGCACCATATAACATTGGTCTTATTAAATGATTAAACCCAGAATTGATGCCTGCAAAAACAGTAGAAGTAGTTTGTTTTACCACATTTACACTAGCTAAAAACACACCAGCTTCGCTAACTAAAAACTTTCCAGGTTCAAAAGCCAAAGTAAGTGGTCTTCCATATTCTTTTTCGAAATTTAAAAATCGTTTTGTAAGTTTTTTTCCAAATTCCTCCACATCGGTTTCAATATCACCTTTTTTATAAGGAACTTTAAAACCGCTTCCAAAATCAATAAAATCCAATTCTTTAAAGTTTTTTGCAGTTTCAAATAATATTTCGGCAGCATATAAAAAAACTTCTACATCTAAAATATCAGAACCAGTATGCATGTGAATACCGTTAATGTGCATTTTAGTGTTTTCTATAACTCTTAATATATGTGGCAATTGATGTATGGAAATTCCAAATTTACTATCTATATGTCCAACCGATATATTTGCATTTCCGCCAGCCATAACATGCGGATTTATTCTAATACATACTGGAATGGAGGGGTTTCTTGTGCCAAATTGTTCTAAAATAGATAAATTATCAATATTAATTTGAACACCAAGTTTTGCAACCATTTCAATTTCTTGAAGTGAAACACCATTAGGCGTAAATATAATTTCGTGCGGTGCAAAGCCAGCGTGTAAACCCAATTGCACTTCTTCAATGGAAACAGTATCTAAACCTGTACCTACTTTTTTTAATAATTTTAAAATGGAAATATTAGAAAGTGCTTTTACAGCATAATATATTTTAAAACTTTCAATTTTGTGAAATGCTTTATTTAATCTATTAAATTGACTTTCAATAGTAGCTCCGTTATAGACATATACAGGACTTCCGTATTCCTCTACAATTCTAATTAATTCTTGATTTTCCATTTTTTTTACAAACCTATTATTTTTAAATCCAAAATTAAAATTAATCTCAAATTAAAACAAATAATAACAAAATGTTTTATTTACAACAAAAGTATGTTTCGTAAAATAATATTTGACTGTAATAAATAAATTAAATTAGGCCAATGCTTTTAAATAATAATAGAAATGTTAGTCCAATAAGAAATAGTTTGTTATTTTTGTGACACTTTTAATTAAAAGATAAACGTATTATAATTATGAATTTACACGAATATCAAGGTAAAGAAATATTAGCAAGTCACGGTGTGCGTATTCAGCGTGGTTATATTGCTAACAATGCAGAAGAAGCTGTAGCTAGAGCAAAACAATTAACTGCAGAAACTGGTACAGGTTGGCATGTTATTAAAGCTCAAATTCACGCAGGTGGAAGAGGAAAAGGTGGAGGAGTTAAGTTAGCAAAAAATTTAGACCAAGTTGCAGAAATTGCTGGACAAATTATTGGTATGGATTTGATTACACCTCAAACGCCACCACAAGGAAAAAGAGTACACAATGTTTTAGTTGCTGAGGACGTTTATTACCCAGGAGAAAGTGAAACTTCAGAATTTTATATGTCTGTTTTATTAAACAGAGCTACAGGAAGAAACATGATTATGTATTCTACTGAAGGAGGAATGGATATTGAAGAAGTTGCAGAACATACACCACATTTAATTTTTACGGAAGAAATTGATCCTGCAGTAGGATTAAGAGGTTTTCAAGCAAGAAGAATTGCTTTTAACTTTGGTTTAGAAGGAAATGCTTTTAAAGAAATGACAAAATTTGTAGTTTCTTTATACAATGCTTATATCGCTTCTGATGCTTCAATGTTTGAAATTAATCCAGTTTTAAAAACATCAGACAACAAAATTATGGCAGTAGACGCTAAAGTTAATATAGACGATAATGCTCTATATAGACAATCTGCAATTGCTGATATGCGTGATGTTAGAGAAGAGAACCCAATCGAAGTAGAAGCTAAAGAAGTTGGCTTAAACTACGTAGATTTAGATGGTACTGTTGGATGTATGGTAAATGGTGCAGGTCTTGCAATGGCAACTATGGATTTAATTAAGTATGCAGGTTTCGAGCCAGCTAACTTTTTAGACGTAGGTGGTACTGCTGATGCAAAACGTGTAGAAGCAGCTTTCCGTATTATCTTAAAAGATCCAAACGTAAAAGCAATTTTGATTAACATTTTTGGTGGTATCGTTAGATGCGACCGTGTTGCTCAAGGTGTTGTAGATGCTTACAAAAATATGGGAGACGCTATTAAAGTGCCTATTATTGTACGTTTACAAGGAACAAATGCAGAAATAGCAAAAGAATTAATTGACAACTCAGGAATGCCTATTTTATCTGCGGTACAGTTTCAAGAAGCTGCAGATCAAGTAAAAGCTGCTTTATCTAAATAATTTTTTATTTTAAATATAAAAACTTCTAAGTTTAGTTACTTAGAAGTTTTTTTTTTGCTTAATTTTTGCTACTTCACATGTTTTAGTCTTGCTTCGTTTTTGAGCTATCTAAATATTGATAAACAGGAACGTAGAATAAAAATTAACCGCACTTAAATTGATTTAATAGAGGTTTACTTTGTTGAGATAATAGAAAAAAATATATTTTAGTGATGTTGTGCAACGATTACTGCTTTTATGTGTTTGGTTTTGTGTGTTTGGTTTTGTGTGTTTGGTTTTGTGTTGTTTTGCGCAAAAATTATTAAACTTTTACTATTTGAACTTTCTGTTTGTTTTTTGGTATTCTGTTTCAATTCTGAATATCTTTTCAAGAATAACATTATTGAAGCTAATATAAATAGAAAGCTAATTATGAATGATATTTCTGGATGTTTTATTTTTTACGATTCTGCGATTAAAATAAAAACAATTACAGGAATTTAAAGAATCCAACTTAAGCCAATTTGGGTATAAGCATTATCAAAAAGCATATTTGCAAAGGCTTTTCCAATTTTTGTAAAAAAGAGCTTTTTAAGCAATTTTTTTTCTTCTATTGTTGTGTTGTTTTCCGCGTTCCGGAAAACGGATACATACTATAATAGCAAGTATGAATACAGTGTTTTTTTGAAATACTTATAAACAAAAAGCTCTGCATTGCAGAGCTTTTTTTAAAAATAGATAATGCGTATGTAATTAAATTACTCTAACGTTTACTGCATTTAAACCTTTTTTACCTTCTTGTAAATCAAATTCTACTTCGTCTCCTTCACGGATTTCATCAATTGTTCCAGAGATGTGTACGAAATGTTCTTTGTTTGTTCCTTCTTCAGTAATGAAACCAAAACCTTTTGATTCATTAAAAAATTTTACTGTACCTTTGTTCATTTTAATATTTTAAATGTAATAATTTATACAAATATAATACTTTTAATTTAATAAACAATTTATTATTATCTTTTTTTATATTTTTATTTAAGTGCCTAAAAAAGTAACTTAATTAGGATCTCTTATTTTGCTTTTGGGCTAATAATTTCTACATCATTAAATGCAATTTCGCCTCTTACAACTCCAGCAATAGTTTTTCTTAAAGCGTCTATGATGTGTATTTTTAATTCATTTTTAGAATACAGTAAGCTAATTTCTCTAGCGGGCTTTGGATTTTTAAAAGAACGCAGTTTGTGTTTATTACTTTCTTTTAAATCTAACGTATGCAAATAGGGAAGAAGCGTAATACCAAGACCTTCATCTGCTAATTTAATTAAAGTTTCAAAACTGCCACTTTCAATTTGGAAATGCTTTTGAGATAAAAATTTATTGTTTTTACATAAATTCAAAATTCCATTTCTAAAACAATGCCCATCTTGTAATAGTAAAATAGTATCTAAATCTAAATCGGATATTTCTATTTCCTTGTTATTAAAACTAGGATGGTTATCGGGTATGTATGCTACAAATGGTTCATAATACAATACTATTTCTTTTAAACTTTCTTCTCCCAGTGGAGTTGCTGCAATAGCACAATCTAAATGCCCATTTTTTAGCTTAGCTATAATTTCATCAGTTGTATTTTCTTCAATTATTAAATTTACTTTTGGATGTTTAGTAATAAACGAATTTAAAAACAAGGGTAATAATGTTGGCATAATTGTAGGAATAATTCCTATTTTTAACTCACCTCCAATATAACCTTTTTGTTGTTCAACAATATCTTTGATTCTGTCAGCTTCGTTTACAATATTTTTAGCTTGGTTTACAATTTTAGTTCCTATATCTGTTAATTGAATTGGCTTTTTGCTTCTGTCAAACATTAAAACACCTAGTTCGTCTTCTAGTTTTTGTATTTGCATGCTAAGGGTAGGTTGTGTTACAAAACACTTTTCAGCCGCATGTGTGAAATTTTTATATTCTGCAACAGCTAGTACATAATGAAGTTGTGTAATTGTCATGCTATCAGTTTTTTTTATAAAAATATAAAAACTATCAATTACATTTATGTAAAGTTCTGTTTATTTTTAAGTAAATATGGATATAATTAAAAATCAAACTACTATTATGACAAATGAATTAGGATTACCGGTTAAAGAGACAGAAAGTTTAGTTAATGATTTAAATATTTTATTATCTAATTATCAAATTTATTATCAAAACCTTAGAGGTTTACATTGGAATATTAAAGGGAAACGCTTTTTTGATTTACATGTTAAGTTTGAAGAATTTTACAATGATTCTCAAATTAAAATTGATTCAATTGCAGAAAGGGTTTTAACGCTAGGAGGAAATCCTTTGCATACGTTTGAAGATTACATTATCCACAACAAATTGAGCGTTGGAAAAAACATTTCAAATGATGAAAAAGCGGTAGAGCTTATTTTGCATTCTCTTGGAGCTTTATTACTTATAGAAAGAAAAATTTTAAATGATTCGGATGCAATTAATGATGAAGGAACAAATTCGATGATGAGTGACTTTATTGCAGAACAAGAAAAAACGATGTGGATGCTTAAAGCATGGTTGCAATAATTATTTAATTTTTATGAATTTAAAAACCGGCACTATTGTCGGTTTTTTTTATGCTTTATTTAGTAATAATTTATTTTCTATATCATAAATATATTTTATATTTGTTATATGAAATTTTTATGCAAAATTGTATTAGCAATTTTTATTATATTTTTAGCAACACCTACTATTTTATCAGTTATTGATAAGGATATAGATACTTCCTATTTTTTTAATACAAGTGAAGAAGAAAATAATAGTGATTTTAGTGAAATTAATTCAATAACGTCTATTAATTCTTTTTCCATTGTTATTGATTTTGAAGCTTACCAAAGAGCAAAATTTTTAGTTTTAAAGAATAGAAAAGTAAATTCTGTTGCACTTAATATTTTCATACATCCGCCTGAATTAATATAATTTTAATAGCTTCTTTGCTTTAGAGGTTTAAAATTATAATATAATTCAAAAAATAATTTATGTTTAAATATTTAAAAAACGATATTCCAGCGAGTATTGTTGTTTTCTTCGTTGCCTTACCTTTATGTTTAGGAATTGCACTTGCTAGTGATGCCCCACCTTTATCAGGTTTAATTTCGGGGATTATTGGTGGAATAGTGGTTGGTTTAATTAGTAAATCGAAAGTTGGTGTAAGTGGACCAGGAGCTGGTTTAGCTGCAATTGTAGCTAGTGCAATAAGTTCATTAGGTAGTTTTGAGTTGTTTTTATCTGCTGTAGTTTTAGCGGGTGTTATTCAAATTCTTTTCGGGCTTTTAAAAATGGGTATTATAGGATATTATTTTCCCAATAGTGTTATTAAAGGAATGTTAACTGGCATTGGGATTATCATTATCCTTAAACAAATTCCGCATTTTTTAGGTTATGATGTTGAAGCAGATGGGTTGGATAGCTTTATTGAAAAATCAGGAGAAAACACTTTTTCTGTTATGACACATATTGTGGATAATATAACTTTAGGCTCTTTAATAATAGGTGTTTTAGGGTTAATTATTGTAATATTTTGGGATAATATTTTATCTAAAAAACATAGTTTTTTTAAAATAATTCAAGGTTCTTTAATCGCCGTGGTTATAGGAACCCTTTTGCAAGTAATTTTTAACAAAACTGCTACTTTTTCGATTGCAGAAATGCATTTAGTTCAAGTGCCTGTGCCAGATAGTATTAGTGAATTTGGAAAATTTTTAATTTTTCCAAATTTTAGTCAAATATTTTCTAGTGAGGTATTAATTATAGCTTTTACTTTAGCCTTAGTTGCCAGTCTAGAAACGCTTTTAAGCGTGGAAGCTACTGATAAATTAGATCCTGAAAAAAATATTACTCCAACAAATAGAGAATTATTTGCGCAAGGATTTGGTAATATTATTTCGGGTTTAATTGGAGGTTTGCCAATTACGCAAGTTATTGTAAGAAGTTCCGCTAACATACAGTCTAATGGTAAAACTAAAATGGCAACTATTTTACATGGTGTTTTAATATTGGTTTCAGTACTTGCAATTCCTTCGATATTAAATCATATTCCCAAATCGGTGTTAGCGTCTATATTGATCATCGTTGGATTTAAATTAGCTAAGCCTTCCTTGTTCAAGAAAATGTATTCTTTAGGTTGGACGCAGTTTACGCCTTTCATTGTAACAATAATTGTAATTGTTTTTACAAATTTATTGTATGGAATTTTTACTGGACTTACTATTGGGTTTATTGTAGTTTTAATTAAAAATTATCAAAATTCTATGTTTTTACATACCAATAAAGACGCAAAGACTAATGCAGTTCATATGACTTTTGCTGAAGAAATTTCCTTTTTAAATAAGGCTGCAATTCAAAAAGAATTATTTAATTTACCTAAAAACACACAATTAGAATTAGACATTAGAAAAACAACCTATTTAGATTATGATATCGTAGAAATTTTAGAGGATTTTATTATTCAAGCAAAAAATAAAAAGATTAGTATTTTTCTTATTTCTGAAAGAGGAAATGTTGAGAATCCAGATAGTTTTATTGCGTTTTTTAAATTAACAAAAAAATCAAACTAAATTATGAGCGACTTTTATAAAAAAATAATAGAGAATAATAAAAAATGGGTGCGAGACAAGCTTCACATCAACCCCAATTTTTTTAATAATCTTGCAGAAGGGCAACAACCTCCTTTATTATGGATTGGTTGTTCGGATAGTAGAGTTCCTGCAAATGAAATAATAGGAGCAGAGCCGGGTGAAGTATTTGTACATCGTAATATTGCTAATATGGTTGTGCATACAGATATGAACATGTTAAGTGTTTTAGATTATGCAGTAAATGCTTTGAAAGTAAAACATATAATTGTTTGCGGTCATTATGGTTGCGGAGGCGTAAAAGCAGCTATGGGTAATACTTCTATTGGCGTTATTGATAATTGGATTAGACATATTAAAGATGTTTATCGATTTCATCAGCAAGAATTGGATGGTATTGTTGATGAGAAAGAGCGGTTTAATAAATTTGTTGAAATAAATGTAAAAGAACAAGTATTTGATTTGGCTAAAACTTCAATTGTTCAATCTGCTTGGAAAAACAGTCAAGAATTATCTATTCATGGCTGGGTTTATGGTTTAAATTCAGGTTATATTACTGATTTAGGTGTGAATTTTAGTAGTGATAAAGATTTATCAGATGTTTATAAATTAAAGTTTTAATCTTCTAAATTTTCATTAAAAGCAGAAGGTAATAATTGAGGAATATATTTTATCAAAATAGGTAAAAGTATTCCTCCACCTGGAAGTAAAAAAATAGTTAAAGATGGAACCGATTTACAGATGTCTAATAATTGTTTTTTTATTTTCTTTTTTTCTTCAGAATTTAATTCTCTAGTGGTAGATTGTGCTAATAATACCATTAACTCTTTACTCTCCACAATTTCTTTGGTAAGTCGCTTTTTATTTCTTGTGATTAATTTAGTAACAGTAGTATTAGTTTGGTCATAAAAATGTTTTACGGGATTAGAATAATTAAAAAACGGAATTTCATTCTTGTATTCTTTGATAAAAATATTTATAGTGGAAGTGCTTTCTAATAAGTTACTTTCAGAAATAGTAAGTTTTTTAGCTAATTTATTTAAGAAGACATTTTCATTTAATTCCAAAACTTCGTCACTCCAAAGTGCCATTTGTGCTAAATCAAACAAGTATAATTTTTCGATTTCAAAGCTGTGTTTTTCTAGTGGAATTTCTTCAAGTTCCAAATTTTCGACACTTTTAAATTTGGTATAACGAAGTGAGTTTTCAAAAAGCTTTACTAATAACTCATCATAGTTAGACTTTGTTTTTTTAATGGAAAAAGCTAGCGTAACTATTTTAATGCAACTAAGTTCAAAGTCTTTTAAATACTTTGTATTTAGGTCTTCACTAAGTAAGTATTCGTGAAATGCTAATACATCTATAAACAATAGTGCATTTGTAATTATATGTGAAAAATTTTTACTTATAATGTTGTTGTTTGTTTGAATCCTATCATTTAAATTATTTTCTAGAATAAAAACAGGACTTCCAGAAGGTAATAACTTATTAAGAAAATTATAATTTTCGTGCTGAATTTTTTTATAAAAAAGATTTATTTCATGGATAAAATCTTCTTTATCGTGCGTTTGTTTTACTACTCTATATATTGAAAACATTGCGTTTAATAGTGCAATTTTTGTAATCTCGTTGTGCGATAAACCTTTTAAATCTAAACTGGATTTTAAATTTAGAGAAACAACATATCCATAAATAAATCCAGAATTTCTAGTGTCTTTATAAAAAGAGTTGTAATTGCCAGAATAAGCAATAAAATTAGAGTTGTTTTCAGAAAAAAACTTCTCTATCCAACCATTAATTGATGGGTTTATCATGGGTTTTAAATATTAGTCAAATTTAGAAAAAACATTTTTTAAAATTGTTTAATTTCCAAAAACATTTCTTTATCTTGCTAAAAAAATTAAATGAATTTCGGGATCATAATTGTTATTTGTACCTTATTGCTTTTAGCATACATTTTTACCGTTTCCTCTTCTAAAACTAAAATACCATCGGTTATTTTACTACTTATTTTGGGTTGGGTTGTTAAACAAGGTTCTTTTTTCTTTAACATAGTTATTCCAGATTTAAATCCATTATTACCTATTTTAGGTTCCATAGGGCTTATTCTTATTGTATTGGAAGGATCTTTAGAATTAGAATTAAATAAAAAAAAACTACCTTTTGTTGGAAAAACATTTGTTACCGCAATTGTGCCGTTAATAATAACTGCGTTGATTGTAGCTTTTGCCTTTAGTTATGTTTTAAAAGTTAACTTTAAAGATGGATTAATAAATGCAATTCCTTTATGTATTATAAGTAGCGCCATTGCTATTTCAAGCGTTGGACACTTAAGTGCATTTAATAAAGAATTTGCAATATATGAGAGTAGTTTATCGGATATTATAGGTGTTCTTTTTTTCAACTTCATTGTTTTAAATTCTGTTATTGATTTAAATTCTGTAATGCACTTTGGACTTCAAATACTATTAATGATTGGTATTTCTTTTATTGCTACTGCTTTTTTGGCTTTGTTATTAAGCAAAATTGACCATCATGTTAAATTTGCACCTATTGTATTATTGATAATTTTGATTTTTGCAATTTCAGAAATTTATCATTTACCTGCATTAATTTTTATAATGTTTTTTGGTATTATAATGAAAAACTTTGATGAATTAGAAAGATTTGAATGGATTAAAAAATTGAAGCCAAGACAGCTAGATAGGGAAGTTCAAAAATTCAAAGAGTTAATTATAGAAGCTGCATTTTTAATTCGTTCTTTGTTTTTCTTATTATTTGGTTTTTTGATGAAAACGGAAGATATTTTAAATCCTGAAACGTTTGGGATAGCCTTAGGAATAAGTGCTTTGATTTACTTGATAAGAGCAATTCAATTAGCATATTTTAAAGTAAAACTAATGCCTTTATTGTTTATAGCACCAAGAGGCTTAATTACTATTTTATTATTTTTAAGTATACCTGAAATAAATAGAATTCCTTTTGTAAGTAAAGCTTTAATTATACAAGTAATTATTATATCTGCTTTATTTATGATGATTGGGCTAATATTTAATAAAACAGAGAAAAAAGAAACTAAGAATTTTTCCAAAGCAGAAAATCTTTCAATCGATATTGATATTCCAATATAATTAAAAAACCCGCTTAAAATTAATTTTAAACGGGTTTAAAAAAAAACAAAACTATGAAGTTGCTGTGGTTAAAAAATGTATTTATTTTCACTAATTAACTTTGCAGCAATTTTTTCACGTAAGCCAATTATATTTGGCATATTTGTATATTTTGTAAAACGTTTTAGGCCCATTAACATCATGCGTTGTTCATCTCCTTCTGCAAAAGAAACAATTCCTTCTTTTCCTTTTTGGTTAATTGTATCAACTGCATGATATAAGTATAATTGTGCCATTGCAATTTGTTCTTGTACTTTATCTGCTCCTTCTTTTTTAGCTAATTTCTCGGTTCTAAGAATAGTACTTTCAGCCATATAAATTTCTATTAAAATATCAGAAGCTGCCATTAATAATTGTTGGTGGTCTTCTAATTGTGGTCCATATTTTTGAACTGCCGATCCTGCAACCATTAAAAACACTTTTTTCAACTTAATAAGCATTTCTTTTTCTTCAGCAAATAATTCAGAATAATCAGGAGTGTCAAACGATGGAATTCCCATTAATTCATCGGCAACAGCCATAGCTGGTCCTAATAAATCAACTTGTCCTTTCATTGCTTTTTTTACTAACATTCCTACAGATAACATTCTGTTAATCTCGTTAGTTCCTTCATAAATACGTGCAATACGTGCATCTCTCCAAGCACTTTCCATTGGAGCATCTTCAGAGAATCCCATTCCACCAAAAATTTGAATTCCTTCATCTGTACACGATTGTACATCTTCAGAAACTGCAACTTTTAAGATAGAACATTCAATTGCAAATTCTTCAACCCCTTTTAGTTCTGCTTCTTGGTGCGAATTCCCTTCGTTAATTCTAATGTTAATTCTTGTTTCAATATCATGCGCAGCTCTATAAGTTGCACTTTCTCCTGCATATGCGTTTGTTGCCATTTCAGCAATTTTTGCTTGAATAGCTCCAAAACTAGAAATTGGAACATTGAACTGTACTCTTTCATTTGCATAATTTATAGCAGTAGAAATTGTTCTTCTTTGTGCTTCTAAACAAGCTGCAGCTAATTTAATACGCCCAACATTTAAAGAATTCATTGCTATTTTGAATCCTTCGCCTTGACCAGCCAACATGTTTTCTACAGGAACTTTCGTTTCGTTAAAGAAAACTTGTCTTGTAGAAGAGGAACGAATACCTAATTTGTGCTCCTCATCTCCTAATGAAATTCCGTTTGATGGATCATTTTCAACAATAAAACCTGTGATGTTTTTATCATCTCCAATTCTAGCAAAAACGATAAATACTTGACAGAAACCTGCGTTTGAAATCCACATTTTTCCTCCAGTAATACTATAAGATTTTCCGTCTCCAGAGAGTACCGCTTTTGTTTTTCCTGAATTTGCATCAGATCCTGCACCTGGTTCTGTTAAACAATAAGCTCCAAACCATTCACCTGTAGCTAATTTTGGCACATATTTTTGTTTTTGTTCTTCTGTTCCATATAAAGTAATTGGCATAGTTCCAATTCCTGTATGCGCACCAAAAGCAGTTGAAAAAGAGCCTGTTGCACCAGAAATATAATCGCAAACTAAAACTGTGTTTGTAAAACCCATTCCCATTCCGCCATAAGCCTCAGGAACTGCAATACTTAAGTAACCTAAGTCACCCGCTTTTTTCATTACCTCTTCCGTAAGTGCATAATCTTTCTTTTCGAAACGCTCTTTATGCGGCCATAATTCTTTATCCACGAATTCGATAACTGAATCACGCATCATAATTTGTTCTTCATTGAAATCTTCTGGAGTAAAGATATTTTCACATTTTGTTTCTTTTACTAGGAATTGACCACCTCTGATAATGTTACTCATTTTTTTGATTTTATTAGAGAAAAGAAGAAAGAAGAAAGAAGAAAGACTAATCCAATTTACTGATAAAACCAGTAGTCATTTTTTGGAATTCAATAATCTTATTTTCTATTTCAATCGTTTTTTCTTGAGTTATATATTTATTTTGTAATGCTATTAATAATTGTGTTTGTAATTTAAAAGAAGAGCCTAAACTTATGTTTAGATAATGTTTAAAATGAATATTTCCTCTATTAGAACCTTCAGCGATATTTGAAGGTATTGAAACAGCAGCTCTATTCATTTGACTTACTAAACCATAAACTTCATTTTTTGGAAAATCTAAACATATATTATGAATGTCTGCAGCAATTTCCATTGCTAAAATCCAAATTTTAAGATTTTAAAGTTACGCTTCATAAGTCTTGTATCTTTCTTCTTGCCACTTTCTTCTTGCCACTTTCTTCTAACTACTATTTCAAAAACTCAAAAATACCAGCTGTGCCTTGACCAGTTCCCACACACATAGTTACCATTCCGTATTTTGCATTGCCACGTTTACGCATTTCGTCAAATAATTGAACAGATAATTTTGCTCCCGTACAACCTAGTGGATGTCCTAGTGCAATAGCACCACCATTTACGTTTACGATATCAGGATTTAATCCTAATTCACGAATAACCGCTAATGATTGGGAAGCAAAAGCCTCATTTAATTCGAATAAATCAATATCCGATTGTTTTAAACCAGCTTGTTTTAATACTTTTGGAATAGCTTTTACGGGTCCAATTCCCATGATTCTTGGTTCAACTCCTGCAGATGCAAAGTTTACTAATCTAGCAATTGGTTCAAGGTTTAATTCTTTTACCATTTCTTCGCTCATTACTAATACAAATGCAGCTCCATCACTCATTTGAGAAGAATTTCCAGCAGTTACACTTCCATCAGCAGCAAAAACAGCACGTAAATTGGCCAAAGCTTCTTTAGTAGTTCCAGCTCTTGGACCTTCGTCTTTATTTACAACGTAAGAACGTGTTTCTTTTTTGCCCTTTTCGTTTATGAAAGTTTCCTCCACAGTAATAGGAACAATTTGAGCATCAAATCTTCCTTCAGCCTGAGCTTTTAAAGCTTTCATATGCGACTTAAAAGCAAACTCATCTTGGTCTTCGCGAGAAACTTTAAATTGTTTAGCAACTGCCTCAGCCGTTAAACCCATTCCCCAATAATAATCTTCATGGCCAGCATTTACAACTTTATAATCAGGAGTTGGTTTGTAACCACCCATCGGAATATAACTCATGCTTTCTGCACCACCTGCAATAATACAATCTGCCATTCCAGATTGAATTTTTGCTGTTGCCATACCAATAGTTTCAATTCCAGATGCACAATATCTGTTTACAGTAACTCCAGGAACATCTTCCACTTTTAATCCCATTAAGGAAATTAAACGAGCAACGTTTAAACCTTGTTCTGCTTCGGGCATTGCATTACCAACCATGACATCATCAATACGAGTTTTGTCAAAGTTTGGTAATTCGTTCATCATGTATTCAATTGTTTCAGCAGCTAATTCATCAGGTCTTTTGAAACGAAAAACTCCTTTTGGTGCTTTACCAACTGCTGTTCTATATGCTTTTACTATATATGCTGTTTTCATCTATTATTGTATTAAGATTGGAGTATTAAGAATTAAGACTTACCAATCGTTATTTTATATTTTCTTTTAATGTCTTTTGAAAGGAAAAATTCATATTTGAAACTTCGACTAATTGACTTATTACAGGTTGAATAATTTCTTCTTTAACAAGTTTTAGTCTTTTAGCTAGTATTAATTGAGTTATTAATTCAAAAGTAGATCCATTGGTAATCCCTAAAAATTGGATAAACTCTTTGTTATGGTTTCTGCCAGAACCTTCTGCAATATTTGAAGGAATAGAAACAGCACATTTCTTTATTTGATGAATTAAGTTAAACTTCTCATCATTTGGTAAAAGTGAAGAAATTGTATAAACTTCTACTGCAATATCCATTGCTTTTTGCCAGATTTTTAACTTTTCAAAATTGTGCATAATCTTTTTCTGTCTTAATACTTGAGTATTAATACTTACTTTCTAATTTCTCAATGGTTTCCCTTTAGTTAACATGTGTTGGATTCTTTCCAAAGATTTTCTTTCACCTGTTAGTGATAAAAATGCTTCTCTTTCTAAATCTAATAAATATTGTTCAGTTACTAAAGTAGCTTCCGATAAATTACCACCAGCCATTACATAAGCTAATTTATTGGCAATTTTTTTATCGTGCTCAGAAATATATTTACCAGCTTCCATTTGATCTGTTCCTACTAAAAACATACCTAAAGCTTGTTTTCCAAGTACTTTAATATCGTTTCTACGTGGAGCTTGCGTATAGCCTTGTTCTGCCATTTGTAAAGCAACTTGTTTAGCAGTTGCAATTTGACGGTCTTTGTTAACTACTACAATATCTCTACCTTTTTGTAAAACACCTGTGTCAAAACCTTCGTAAGCAGAAGTTGCTACTTTTGCCATGCCTATAGTTAAAAAGTATTCTTGTAATACATTTAATTCTACATCATTTTTGCGGAAGAGATCTGAAGCTCTTAAAGCCATTTCTTTAGAACCACCGCCACCAGGAATTACTCCAACCCCAAATTCTACTAAACCAATATAAGTTTCAGCAGCGGCAACAGCTTTATCTGCATGCATGGTAAGTTCACAACCACCACCTAGTGTCATACCGTGCGGAGCAGCGATTACTGGAATTGCAGAATAACGACATCGCATCATAGTGTCTTGGAACATTTTGATAGCCATATTTAATTCGTCATATTCTTGTTCTACAGCCATCATGAAAATCATTCCTAAATTTGCTCCAACAGAGAAATTTGCTCCTTGATTTCCAATAATTAAACCGCTGTATTCTTTTTCGGCAATATCTATTGCTTTATTTATGCCTTGTAAAATGCCAGCACCAATTGAATTCATTTTTGAAGTGAATTCTAAATTAATTATTCCGTCTCCTAAATCTGTAATGATGGATTCACTGTTATTCCAAACTTTTTTGCTTTCACGAATGTTATTTAAAATAATAAAAGCATCTTGACCTGGTATTTTTTCTGCTTTCTTATTTGTGATTGAGTAGAAATAACTTGCGCCTTCTTTTACAGAGTAGAATGTAGTGTTACCAGTAGCAATCATATCGATAACCCAAGCAGCTGGTGCGTAACCTTCTGCTTTCATTAACTCGATTCCTTTTTCAACTCCAATTGCATCCCAAATTTCGAAAGGACCGTTTTCCCAACCAAAACCAGCTTTCATAGCATCGTCAATTTTATAAAAATCTTCTGTGATTTCAGGAATACGATTTGAACAATATTGGAACATTGAAGTAAAGTTTTTTCTATAAAAATCTCCTGCTTTGTCTTTTCCTTTTACTAATACTTTGAATCTATCAATTGGTTTATCAATTTTTTTTGTTAATTCTAAAGTAGCAAAAGAAGCTTTTTTACTTGCTCTATATTTTAAAGTATCTAAATCTAATGTTAGAATTTCTTTGCCTTCTTTTTTATAGAAACCTTGACCTGATTTGCTACCAAGCCATTTGTTTTCCATCATTTTATTTACAAATTCAGGAAGTTTAAATAATGCATGTGCTTCATCATTTGGACAATTTTCATAAATTCCGTTGGCAACATGCACTAAAGTATCTAAACCTACAACATCTACTGTTCTAAAAGTTGCCGATTTTGGACGACCAATAACTGGCCCGGTTAATTTATCAACTTCTTCTACTGTTAATCCCATTTCTTTTACTTGGTGAAATAAACTTTGGATTCCAAATATTCCAATTCTATTTCCTATAAAAGCAGGAGTATCTTTTGCAATAACAGATGTTTTTCCTAAGAATTTTTCACCATAACCGTTTAAGAAATCCAATACTTCATTTGAAGTTTGCGGACCAGGAATGATTTCAAATAATTTTAAGTAACGTGCAGGATTAAAAAAATGGGTTCCACAAAAGTGTTTTTGAAAATCTTCAGTACGACCTTCACTCATAAAGTGTATAGGAATACCAGAAGTATTTGAAGTAATTAGTGTTCCAGGTTTTCTGTATTTTTCAACTTGTTCGAAAACTAGTTTTTTTACATCTAATCTTTCCACAACAACTTCAATAATCCAATCTACATCTGCAATTTTCTTTATGTCATCTGTAATATTACCAGTGGTAATTCTATTGGCAAAACTTGCATGATAAATAGGGGATGGTTTAGATTTTAAAGCGTTTGATAGATGATCATTAACCATTCTATTTCGAACAACTTTACTTTCTAAAGTAAGTCCTTTTTTTTGTTCTGCATCAGTTAATGCATTTGGAATAATGTCTAAAAGTAAAACTTCTACACCAATATTAGCAAAATGACAAGCAATTCCACTTCCCATTATACCAGAGCCAATAATAGCTACTTTTTTAATATTACGTTTCATCTATTTGATTTTTATTGTCTTTTTGTTAAAAGAAACACGTTATTTTAACTGTGTGTTTTTTAGTTAGTAATTAAATCGTTTTGTTACAGTTTTTTCTTCTCCAAATATCTGTTTTTCTAAAATTAGTTCGTTTATAATTTCAGATACCTCTATAAAATGTTTTAGTTTTTCTTCCGATACGTGTTCTTTAATCACTTCATTAAACTTTAACACTGTATTTTTAGAAAGCTCTCTTTTTTCTTTACCAAATTCAGTAAGATATATAAGTACGCCGCGGCCATCTGCTGGATTTTTTTTTCTTATAATAAGACCTTTTTCTTCCATAGATTTTAGGGTTCTTGTTAGGCTAGTTGCTTCCATACCCATTTTTGGACCTAGAGTTGTAGAGGGTGTTCCTTTTTCTCTATCTATGCTTAGCAATGCAAATCCTGTAGACATTGTTGCACCATATTTTGTAGCCTGTTCGTTATACATTCTTGATACAGCTTGCCAAGTTGCACGAAGTATGTAATCTATTGTTTTATCTTTCATTTACTGTAATTTGGAACTCAAAGATAAAAAAAAATACTATGCATGCATAGTATTTTTTATATTATTTGATTAAATTATTGTTAAATTATTTATCACCATATATTTTATGGTATAAATCAATATAAATTTCTTTGATAATTTTACGTTTTAATTTCATTGTTGGGGTTAAATGTCCAGCTTCAATAGTCCAAATATCAGGTGTAAGCTCAAAACGCTTTATTTTTTCCCAATTTCCAAAATAGGCATTTGTAGTATCCACTTCTTCTTGAATTCTAACTATAACTTCCTTACTAGAAACTATTTCTTGATTGCTCGTGCCAATATTTAATTTTTTGCGATCGGCCCATTCTTTAATAAATTCAAAATTAAGTTGGATAAGTGCAGCCGGCATTTTTTCGCCATCACCAATAACCATAATTTGTTCAATAAAACGAGACTGTTTAAACCTGTTTTCTAAAACTTGAGGAGCAACATATTTTCCGCCAGAAGTTTTAAACATTTCTTTTTTACGATCTGTAATTTTTAAAAATCCATCGCTATCAATTTCTCCAATATCTCCCGTATGGAAAAATCCGTTATCTTCTAGTACTTCTTTTGTTTTTTCCTCTTCTTTAAAATAACCAATCATTACGTTTGGTCCTTTACATAAAATTTCGCCATCTTCCGCTATTTTAACCTCTACACCATCTAAAACTTTTCCTACTGATCCAACTCTGAAACCGCCATTTCTCATATCATTTACAGAAATTACAGGAGAAGTTTCGGTTAAACCATATCCTTCCATAACAGGAATGTTAGCAGCACAAAATACTTTTGACAATCGTGTTTGTAAAGCAGCACTTCCACAAACTAGTAGTTCTAATTCACCACCCAAACCTTCTTGCCATTTAGAGAAGATTATTTTACGAGCAATTTTTAGTTGGAATTCATACCAAGCTCCATTTGCGCCGTAAGGTTTGTAGTCCATTCCTAAATCTAAAGCCCAAAAGAATAGTTTTTTCTTTATGCCAGTTAAAGCATCACCTTTTGCATATATTTTATCATATACTTTTTCTAATAAGCGAGGAACTACTGACATTACATGCGGATGCACTTCTTTTAGGTTATCACTAATTTTCTCAATACTTTCGGCAAAATATATAGATATACCATAATATTGATATAAATAGGTAAGCATTCTTTCAAAAATATGACAGATTGGTAAAAAACTTAAAGCTCTTGTATCGCCAGCACGAAGAGGAACCCTTGGAGCGCTCATCAAAACATCTGAAACTATATTTTGATGACTTAGCATTACCCCTTTTGGTCTTCCTGTTGTTCCAGAAGTATATATTAAAGTAGCTAAATCTGTTGTTACAATAGCATCTTTTCGAGCTTCAACCTCCTCTTGATTGTCTTTATTTTCTCCCAAATTTAATATATCTCTCCAGTTTTTGCAACCTTCAATTTCATTAAATGAATAGACTTCTTTTAGTTTTGGAACATTTTTTTGGATAGCCTTAACTTTTTCATATACTTCAATGTCTGAGACAAAACAATAAATAGATTCTGAATGATTTAAAATATATTCATAGTCTTCACTAGAAATTGTGGGATAAATAGGCACGTTTTGAGCACCAGTTTGTAAAATTCCAACGTCACAAATATGCCATTCGGTTCTATTAGAAGAAGAAATAATAGCAATTTTATCATTTATGTTTACACCCAAACGGAGCAAAGCCCTAGAAACTGCATTTGCTTTATCTAAGTATTCTTGTGTGGATGTTTTAATCCATTCGTTTCCATACTTAGTAACTAATGCATCTGCTAAATTATATTTTTCTAACTGATGATATGGGAAGTCAAATAATCGAGTAATATTATTCATAAAATGATAATTTATATTTAATGAAAATTAGTGAATTTTACTTAATTAAACAATTAATTCTAAAATTAATTCTAAAATTGCAATTGTTGTGGTTTATCTATTTGAAAATAAGTATACTATGCGTGCATATAAATTTAAAAAAACCTCCTAAACATAATTGTTTAAGAGGTTTTATAGATATTAAGGATAAGGTTTATTTACTTTCAATCCAATTTTTTGCATTAACAAAAGCTTCATGCCATGGAGAAACTTCCTCTTTCTGACCTCTTTCTGGGTAATGTGCCCAGTTCCAAGGGAAAGTAGAACGTTCAATATGCGGCATCATAACTAAGTGTCTTCCAGTAACGTCGCACATCATTGCTGTGTTAAAATCTGAACCATTTGGATTAGCAGGATAACTTTCGTAGCCATATTTACCTACAATGTTATATTTATCTTCCGCATAAGGTAAATTGAATTTTCCTTCACCATGTGAAACCCAAACGCCAAGTGTTGTTCCTTCTAAAGAAGAAAGCATTACCGAATTATTTTTTTGTACCGTTACTGAAGTAAAGATACTTTCGTGTTTTTGAGAATTATTATGTAACATTTTACCATGCACATCGTGTTCTGGATTTATTAATTCTAATTCCATCCAAAGTTGGCATCCGTTACAAATACCTACTGAAAGTGTGTCATTTCTTTTAAAGAAATTTTTTAAAGCTGTGTTTGCTTTCTCATTATATAAAAATGCTCCAGCCCAACCTTTAGCGGAACCTAAAACATCTGAATTTGAGAAGCCACCAACAGCGCCTATAAATTGAATGTCTTCTAATGTTTCACGACCAGCAATTAAATCGGTCATGTGCACGTCTTTTACATCAAAACCAGCTAAATACATTGCATTTGCCATTTCACGTTCCGAATTACTTCCTTTTTCACGAATAATTGCTGCTTTCGGTCTTGGTTTAGAAGCGTCTATTACAGGTGCTTTTCCAGTAAAATGAGAAGGGAAAGTATAATTTAATGCTTGGTTTTTATAGTTGTTGTAACGCTCTAAAGCAGTTCCGTTTTTAGATTGTTTGGTATCTAACAAATATGAAGTTTTGAACCAAATATCTCTATATTTAGGAATGCTTATTTCACAAGAACCAAATTCTAATTTTTCACTAGTTGTAACAGTTCCTAATTTATAGAAGGAAACGTTATTCTCTTTTAATTTATTTTCTAAAATTGCATCTTCTTTAGCTTGGAAAACAATTCCTATATTTTCTGCAAATAAATACTTAATAACATCTTTCTCTTCAAATACAGAAAAATCAATTTTAGCACCTAAATTAACATCGGCAAAACACATTTCTAATAAAGTAGTAATTAAACCTCCACTTCCTATATCATGACCAGCAATAATTTGACGGTCTTTGATTAATTCTTGAATTGTATTAAATGCATTTTTAAAGAAAGCAGCATCTTTAATTGTAGGAACATCGTTCCCAATTTTATTTAATGTTTGTGCAAATGAACTTCCACCTAATTTATAATCATCTTGCGATAAGTTGATATAGTAAATAGAACCAACTGTCATTCCATCTCTTTGGGATCTCAAAACGGGTTCCACAACTTTAGTAATATTTGAGCAATTTCCAGCTGCAGAAATAATAACCGTTCCTGGAGCAATTACTTCATCATTTGGATATTTTTGCTTCATAGAAAGCGAATCTTTCCCTGTTGGAATATTGATTCCTAGTTCTAAAGCAAAATCAGAACAACCCTTAACTGCTTTGTATAAACGAGCGTCTTCACCTTCGTTTTTACATGCCCACATCCAATTTGCTGAAAGTGAAACACCTTTTAAATTATCTTTAATTGGTGCCCAAATAATGTTAGATAGAGCTTCTGCAATTGCAGTTCTACTTCCTGCCACAGGATCGACCAAAGCAGCAATAGGAGAATGCCCAATTGACGTTGCAACACCTTCTTTTCCATTAAAATCAAGAGCCATTACACCTACATTATTTAAAGGCAACTGTAACGGACCTGCACATTGTTGTTTAGCAACTTTACCACCAACGCATCTGTCAACTTTATTAGTTAGCCAGTCTTTACAAGCAACAGCTTCTAATTGTAAAACTTGTTCTAAATAAGTGGAAATATTTTTTTTATCGTATTCTAAATCGGCATATTTTCTAATAACAGAAGAATCGTTCATTATCGTTTTAGGAGAACTTCCAAAGAAATCTTCTAAAGCATAATCCATAGGTTTAGCACCAGTAGTTTTTGATTGAAACGCAAAACGATGATCATTAGTAACATCGCCCACTTGATACATTGGAGAACGCTCTCTGTCTGCAATTCGTTGTAAAATAGCAATATCTTTTTTACTAATAATCAATCCCATTCTTTCTTGAGATTCATTACCAATAATTTCTTTGGCCGATAGAGTAGGATCGCCAACTGGTAATTTGTCTAAATCTATTAAACCTCCTGTTTCTTCCACAAGTTCAGTTAAACAATTTAAATGTCCGCCAGCTCCATGATCGTGAATAGAAACTATAGGATTTACATCACTTTCAACTAAGCCACGAATTGCGTTTGCAGCACGTTTTTGCATTTCTGGATTAGAACGTTGTATCGCATTTAATTCAATTCCTGAACTAAAAGCGCCAGTATCTGCAGAGGAAACTGCAGCACCACCCATTCCAATTCTATAATTTTCTCCACCAAGAATTACAATTTTATCTCCTTCTTGCGGTTTTTTCTTTATTGCTTGGTCTAATTTTCCATAACCAATTCCACCCGCTTGCATAATTACTTTATCGTAACCAAGTTTTCTTGGACCTTCTTGGTGTTCGAAAGTAAGAATAGAACCAGTAATTAAAGGTTGGCCAAATTTATTACCAAAATCAGAAGCTCCATTAGAAGCTTTGACTAAAATATCCATTGGAGTTTGGTATAACCATTTACGTTCTTCCATACCATTTTCCCATGGCTTATTTTCTTCTAAACGAGAATATGAAGTCATGTAAACTGCAGTTCCAGCTAAAGGTAAAGAACCTTGTCCACCAGCTAAACGGTCGCGAATTTCTCCACCAGCACCAGTTGCAGCTCCATTAAAAGGTTCAACAGTTGTAGGGAAGTTATGCGTTTCGGCTTTTATTGAAATTACAGAATCAAAGTCTTTCTTTTCGTAAAAGTCTGGCTTGTCAGCGCTTTTAGGAGCAAATTGTTCTACTCTTGGTCCTTTTACAAAAGCAACGTTATCTTTGTAAGCAGAAACAATATCGTTTGGATTTGTTTCAGATGTTTTTCTAATTAATTTGAATAAAGAAGTTGGCATTTCTTCTCCATCAATAATAAATGTACCGTTGAATATTTTATGACGGCAATGCTCTGAATTAGCTTGTGAGAAAGCAAATATCTCAGAATCGGTTAATTTTCTACCTAATTTAGTAGCTAAGTTATTTAAATATTCTTCTTCTTCTTCGTTTAAAGCTAAACCTTCTGATTTATTATAAGCAGCAATGTCATCAATTTCAAGAATTGCTTCTGGTTGCACATTTATAGTATAAATATCCTGATTTAGTGCAGTATATTTTTCAGAAATCATGGGATCGAAGTCTTTAAAATCTGAAACACAAGGTTCAAATTCTTCAATTCTAAGGATGCCAAAAATTCCCATATTTTGAGTAATTTCTACAGCATTAGTACTCCAAGGCGTTATCATTGCAGCACGAGGTCCAACAAAAAAATCCGTAAGTACGGATTTTTCAATTTTATGAGCGTTGCCAAAAAGCCAATTTAATTTATTGCTGTCTTCTGTTGAAAATTCGTTTTGCGACTGAACTGCAAAAACCTTGTTGGTTTTGTTCCCGAAGAAATGAATCATTGTAGGTAGTTATTTGTATTGTTGTTTATAAAGTGCAAATTTATTCTAAAAAAACGGTAGTTCAAAAAAAACTAACTAAACTTAGTAACAAAAAAAGTTTCCATTTTGTTAATGACAGTTTTAATTCAACTTAATGCACATTAAAATCATTAACTAATGGTTTTCAAATAACAACAAGTGTAGTTTTAAAATTTATTTTATTGCAATTGATACGCTCCAATATCTGGAATGGAAGGTCTGTTTATTCCAAGAATATCTTTAGGTACAAGAGGATCGAAAATACCCATTCTAATTGCAGCAGAATTTTCACCTATTTTTAAATTATTATTATCTGTATTTAAAAAATTTGGTTTATTAACAGTAGCATTTGTTGCAATTAAACAATTTGTATAATTTGATCCGGTAAATTGATATTCAGGAAGTGTTGATAATCGATTGTTAAAATCTACAAATTTAATTAAACAATTTTCAAATTGGTATTCAAAAGTAGTTCCTTTCTTCTTTAAATTAATAGCTAAATTAGAGCTGCCATAAAATATACAATTTTTAAAAGATGCTTTTACTAATGCTTGAACTTCTATGCTATTAGGTGTTTCTATAAAATCATCTAAAAGAATACAGGTTTGATTTGGTTTTGGCCAATAATTTGCAAATGTACAATGCGTAAATTCGTAAGAACCGCCAAAGGAGCAAGCCAAGCTAGTTTCTCCGCAATTATTAACCACCACATTTTTACCAGTCATATTTGCAGTTCTTGCTAGAATACCCACATTACTACAATTATAAATTTGAACATTATTTAAATCTAAAGTTGGAGTAGGAGTACTATCATTTCCAGAAATGAGCATTCCAACCGTAGCATTTTTTAATGTTAAGTTAGAAATAGTATTATTTGTACTTCCTTGGGTAAACCAAATTGTTCCCCATTGCCCTGCAACGTTTGAAAAATCAGGTTCTAAGCGATCACTTTCAAAAATTACTTCGTTTTCTAAATTTTCAGTTAGTGAAGTAGTGCCGTTAATTTGAAGAGAGGCGTTGTTAGCTACAATAATTCCAGATTGGGCATGAAAATAAGCTCTGGTTCCAGCATCTACAACAAGCGTACTTGCAGGCGGAACCGCGGCATAACCATAAACTACGTAAGGTTTTGCGTTAGTCCAATGTAATTCATCTCCGTTTATAGGATCTGTTGGGTCTAAATAAAAGCCATATATTTCATCAGAACCTATTGGCAATGTTTCTGTAGTTCCGTTACTAAATTTCTTTGGATATAAAAAAACAGCATCTTGAACAAGTGTAACCAATTCTACTTTTTGAAAATCAGAATTGGAACCAAATTTAATATAATCTGTATATAAAAAAGAAGTTTCAGAGTTTGCATAATCAGTATAGTTAATAGTAGTTTCTATAAAAATGTACATACTATCTTTTGCTAATAATTCAACATTGTTAAATACTCTTCCTGGCATACCATCTACCATTAATCTATATTTAGAAGCGTTTCCTTCTCCAAGTTGAATATTTGGAATCGAAATATTTTTATTGCTTTTATTATACACTTTTAAGGTATAAGTTGAAGAGCCCACATTTGTAAAAACGGTGTCTAAATAAACAGTGTCTTTAGAAAAACCTAGATTTCCTGTACTAGATTCAAAATCAAAATCTGAACGACAAGAAGAAAGCATTGCAATTAGAGAAAATAATATAAATAAATAGCTTTTCATATAAATAAAATAGATACTGTTATGTAAAGGTAATATATTTTTGAAATAGAAACGATAATAAGTGTTTTTAGTATATGTAAAAAACGTTTTGAAATTCGTATTTTTGTAGAAAAAAAATTAAAATGGATAAAAATAAAAAGCTTAAGTTTTTTAATGATTGGTGTAAAAACACTTTAATGGAAACTCTTGAAATTGAATTTATAGATGTGGGAGAAGATTTTTTGACTGCAAAAATGCCTGTTAATTCTAGAGTACACCAACCAATGGGATTATTGCATGGTGGTGCAACAGTTGCATTAGCAGAAAGTGTAGGTAGCTCTGCAACAATGTTATTAGTAGATCCTGAAAAATTTGAAGTAAGAGGAATTGAAATAAGTGCAAATCACTTAAAAAGTAAAAGAGCTGGAACTGTTTTTGCAACCGCTAGAATTATTCATAAAGGAAGAAGTTTACACTTATGGGAAATAAGAATTGTAGATGAGCAAAATCAATTAATTTCTATTTGTAAACTAACAAATATGGTCTTACCGAAAAGAAAAGTGAATGACTAGCTTATTTGAACGGGTAAAATACCATAAAGAACAAAATTTACCTTTTGTAATTTATTCAAAACCAAATTCTAATATAACCATTGGACTTTTTCAAAGTACGGATGCTTTATATTTATTATCAAATTTTTCACAAGAAGGATTCATTTTCGCTCCTTTTGAATTTGGCACTCCTTGCGTTTTTCTTAAAGAGAATGTAGAAATTACCGAAGAAATTAATACCTACTCCAAAACAAATTTTGAAACAAGTTCAAATTCAAGTTTAGAAGAACTTTCTGAAAAGGTAAATTTTGAAAATTTGGTTACTAAAGCAATTAACACCATTAAGTTAGGAAGCTGTAAAAAAATTGTAGTTTCCCGTAAAGAAGAAGTTATTCTTAATAATTTTGCTATTGAAACTTCTTTTAAAAAGATGCTTAACCTGTATCCAACTGCTTTTAAATACTGTATGTATCATCCTAAAATAGGATTATGGATTGGCGCTACGCCTGAGCAATTAGTAAAAGTAAGTGGAAACGAAATTAAAACCGTTGCTTTGGCAGGAACAAGACTAAAGCAAAGCGCATTAGAATGGAAAGTAAAAGAAGAACAAGAACAGCAGTTTGTAACAGATTATATATTAGAAAATATAAAACCTTTTGTGGTTGAAACAAGTATTTCTAAACCTTATACTGTTGCCGCAGGAAATATTCAGCATATAAAAACAGATATTTCTGCAAAAATAAATAAGTTAAGTAGCTTGAAAAATATTATTGAAGTTTTACATCCAACACCTGCTGTTTGTGGTTACCCAAAAAATATAGCACTTGATTTTATTTTAAAAAACGAAAATTATCAAAGAACTTATTACACAGGTTATTTAGGTGAATTAAATTATTGTTTTGAAACCAATAAATATTTAACTTCAGATTTATTTGTAAATTTGAGATGCGTGCAAGTAAAAGAGTCGGAAGCAGAAGTTTTTGTAGGTTGCGGAATAACAATTGATAGTAACCCAGAAATGGAATATTTAGAGACAAAAAATAAATCGGAAACGATGAAAAAAATATTATAAAGAATGAAATTAGACATATTAGCTTTTGGAGCACATCCCGATGATGTTGAATTAAGTGCATCTGGAACACTTGCAAAAGAAGTTTCATTAGGTAAAAAAGTAGGAATTATAGATTTAACAAGAGGCGAACTTGGAACAAGAGGCACAGTTGAAATTAGAGATTTCGAAGCCAAAAAAGCTGCTGCTATTTTAGGAGTTTCTGTTCGAGAAAATTTGGAATTTAGAGATGGATTTTTTGTAAATGATGAAAAACATCAATTAGAAATAATCAAAATGCTTCGTAAATATAAACCAGAAATTGTTTTATGTAATGCTATTGACGACCGACATATCGACCACGGAAAAGGAAGTAAACTAGTTAGTGATGCTTGTTTTTTATCTGGATTAATAAAAATTGAAACAGAGTTGGATGGTGTAAAGCAAGAAGCTTGGCGACCAAAACAAGTTTATCATTACATTCAATGGAAAAATATTGCACCAGACTTTGTTGTAGATATTACTGGTTTTATGGATAAGAAAGTAGCATCTGTTTTAGCCTATAGTTCTCAATTTTTTGTACCAAATTCAAAAGAACCTAATACTCCAATTACTTCAAAAAACTTCTTAAACTCTATTACGTATCGTGCAGAAGACCTTGGAAGGATTGTAGGAGTAGATTTTGCAGAAGGATTTACTACTGAAAGATATTTGGCTGTCAATAGTTTAGCTGATTTAATATAAAATACTTCTCTTTTTATTTGCGAAATAAAAGTTTTGGCTTATATTTGCACCCGTTAAACAAATGGTGATTGTAGCTCAGCTGGTTAGAGCATCGGTTTGTGGTACCGAGGGTCGCGGGTTCGAGCCCCGTCTTTCACCCTTTTAATTTACTAAGGTTCAGATTTTATCTGAACCTTTTTTTATTTAAAATTAGTCAAAACTTGAAAAGCCCCTATTTTACGAAATAGAGGCTTTTTTAGATAATATTATTTTTGAATTATAATTTATGCATATTACTTGCTAAAGTTTCAATAAACTTACCAATAGGCCCTTTAATCATCATAGCCATCATTGGGTTAAACTCTCCATCAAAACCTAATTGAATTTCTGTTTTTTCAGTTTCTAAACTTATAATGTTTGCTGTAAGGGTAAATGGTAATTTACTTGAAGCTGCTCCTAAAACTATTTTTGAATAGGGGATAGCTTGTTTCTTTACTAATTTAATTTCTGGCATACCTTTTAAACCAAATTCAAAGCAGTTTTCATCAATTACTTCAAATTTTGCTATATTTTCAGGCATTAATATTTCAAAACTTTTAACATTAGTTAAAGCATTATATAAATATTCAGCAGATTTTTCGACAATTACTTTTGGACTTTCTAAATTCATTTTTGTATGTTAAATTAAACAACTTATAGTATAGTTGTAAATTAATATTTGTTTATATGTTCCATGTAGACGGGCTTAAACTCCATTCTTTTAATGCATCAAACTCTAAATCATCTATATAATTTTTGTTCACAGCCTTCTTTAATAAATTCTCATAATTACTAAGCGTAAAAACTTCTACATTTGCAGCGGCAATTTTTTCTAAAGAAATGTCAAAGCCATAAGTAAATATTGCTGCCATTCCTGTTACTATTGCACCTTCATTGCGCAAAGCTTCTACTGCCATAAGACTACTCCCGCCAGTACTAATTAAGTCTTCAACGACTACTACCGTTTGTCCTTTTTCTAAAAAACCTTCTACTTGGTTTTGTCTGCCGTGTTTTTTAGCTTCGGGTCTTACATATACAAAAGGCAAGTCTAAAGTTTCAGCAACAAGCATACCAATACCTATTGCACCAGTTGCAACTCCTGCAATTACATCTGGTTTACCAAATTTTTCTAAAATATTTTCAGAAAATTCTTTTTGAATGTATTTCCTAACCTCTGGAAATGAGAGTATTATGCGGTTGTCGCAATAAATTGGAGATTTCCAGCCAGAAGCCCATGTAAAAGGATTTTTTGGACTTAATTTAATTGCGTTTATTTGTAAAAGCAATTCGGCTGTTTGTTCGGCTGTGTTGTTGTTAAAAATCATATTGCAAATGTATAAAGTTTTTGTGAACGATAAGCCACTTTTTTTGACAAATGAAGTTCAAAAGGAGACTGATTCTCAAATTTTCTTATTAGAAAGTATTGATATTAATAAACTGATTGTAAAATTATTTCAAAATAAAATTGAAAAAGCAATACTTTACCATCCAGATGAAAGATTGATAATGAAGACTTTAAAAGCCAAAATCCCCGTTGTCAAAGCAGGTGGTGGATTAGTTTTTAACAAAAAAGGAGCGGTTTTATTTATTTTTAGAAATGGAAAATGGGATTTACCAAAAGGAGGAGCTGAAAAAAAAGAAACCATGGAAGAAACTGCTATGCGGGAAGTAGAAGAGGAAACTGGTGTTTCGGGCTTATCTATTACTAAAAAGCTACAAAAAACTTACCATGTTTTTAAAAGAAATGGCGTGTATAAACTAAAACAAACGTATTGGTTTGAAATGCAATCTACTTTTGAAGGTATTCCTGAAGGTCAAATTGAGGAAGGAATTGAAAAAGTAGTTTGGGTACATCCGAATGAAATTCCGCAACTTTTAGAAAATTCATATGAAAATATTAAATTGTTGTTTGAAAAATAGAAGCAAGAGAAAAGAAGCAAGAGAAAAGGTGAAGCAAAAGAAGAAAATACAACAGAACCAACTACTGAAGCTTCGGATAAGCATGTAGTCATGATCATAAAGAAGGTGAATGCATATGGCAAGTTATGCTCGTACAATAGATTGTGAAAAGATCAAAGATACTCCGCCAGCTCCAAAAAACTAAGGTTATAATATTGTAAAGATGCTTCTTTTAGCTTTATTTAGAGATGTTTAAATTAATTTCATCTACATTTTTTTTCTTTTCAACTATATTAAGTCTGGACTTGCTAACTTTACCCGCAGAATGAGTTAAGAATAAAAATCTTAATTTTAACTTATGAAACAGACGCGCAAGATTTACGACCGAGCTTTTAAAGAGAAAGCGGTACAATTGAGTTAT
>Ga0105055_10001390_pt1 | contig 39209 bp, 33 predicted proteins | sample BON03_FD_78090 | JGI IMG/M metagenome (GOLD analysis project Ga0105055, IMG submission 78090) | Freshwater microbial communities from Lake Bonney liftoff mats and glacier meltwater in Antarctica - BON-03 | ecosystem: Environmental > Aquatic > Freshwater > Ice > Glacier meltwater | place: Lake... | reverse complement strand
TCACCATGCCTGATTTCCCGCTTCCTCTCCCGACGCACCCCTGCTTAACTCCCGCCCGATGCGCATTTTGATTACTGGCATTTGTGGGTTTGTCGGCAGCACCCTCGCACGCACGCTCCTAAACACCTCGAGCGATGTTCAACTGTTTGGTATAGATAATTTCATCCGCCCGGGCAGTGAGTCCAATCGCGCGGAGCTGACTCGACTTGGCGTTAAACTGTTCCACGGCGACCTCCGCAGCGCGAGCGACCTCGAGACTTTGCCCAAGGTTGATTTCGTGATCGACGCTGCGGCCAACCCCAGCGTCCTCGCCGGAATCGACGGCCGGTCAAGCAGCCGTCAGTTGGTCGAACACAATCTCAGCGGCACTCTTAACATGCTGGAATTCTGCAAACTACACCGCGCGGGGTTCGTTCTCCTCAGCACGAGCCGGGTGTATTCGATCCCTCCGTTGGCTGGCTTGAAAGTGACCGCCGTCGACGGTGCCTATCGACCGAGCACAGAGGCTAATCATCCCGATGGACTCACGGCGGAGGGTCTCGCCGAGTCCTTTTCGACTGCGGCGCCGGTTTCACTCTATGGATCAACGAAGCTCGCTTCCGAAGCGCTGGCCTTGGAATACGGCGAGACGTTTGAATTCCCTGTCTTCGTCAATCGCTGCGGCGTGCTGGCTGGAGCGGGGCAATTCGGTCGGCCCGACCAAGGAATCTTCGCCTACTGGATCCACAGTTGGAAACAACTTCGCCCGCTGAACTATATCGGCTTCGACGGGCTCGGCCACCAAGTGCGCGACTGCCTTCATCCTCGCGACCTCGGGCCGCTCCTCCAGAAGCAGTTCGCCGCCCGATCGCTCTCCCCTGCAGACCGCATCATCAATTGCTCCGGCGGAGCTTCGTCCGCCCGGTCGTTGCGCCAAGTCAGCGAGTGGTGTGAACAGCGATTCGGGCCCCATCCGGTCGGCAGCGACCCGCAACCAAGACCATTCGATCTTCCGTGGATGGTTCTCGATTCCGCGAAGGCAAAATGGATTTGGGACTGGCAACCCCGGACATCGACGCAGGAAATTTTCACCGAAATCGCCCATCACGCGGAACAAAGTCCCGATTGGTTGACTCTTTCAGCACCCCTCTAGACTTTCTCCGCATGGCACCTGACCCGCAGGAATTATCCAAAATCTACCACCGCCGCTTTGTCCGCACCGCCGCCTACCGCAATCGCGTCTGGGAAGTGCTCACGGCAAAGTTTTTCAAGAACTGGGTGCGGCCCGATGCGACCGTGCTCGACCTTGGGTGCGGCTATGGAGAGTTCATCAACAATATCAAGTGTGGTCGGAAGTTGGCCATGGATCTCAATCCCGACGCTCCCCAGCATCTCCACGCTGACATCGAATTCATTCACCAAGATTGTTCTGCCCCTTGGCCTCTGCCCGAGAATAGCATCGACGTTGTCTTCACCAGTAATTTCTTCGAACACCTGCCAGACAAGGCCAGCTTGAGTCGCACCCTGCGTCACATCCACCATTGCCTCAAACCCGGCGGTCGCCTGATCGCGATCGGCCCGAACATCAAATATCTGCACGGCCAGTATTGGGATTTCTACGATCACAATGTCTACCTGACCGAGACCTCGTTGGGCGAAGGGCTAGAAATCGAAGGATTTACCCTCGATACGCTCGAACCCAAATTCCTGCCTTACACTATGGTGAGCGCCCCCGAATATCCCATGTGCTTTGTGAAGGCCTATCTCGCGATCCGTAGTTTGTGGAAGATTTTCGGCAAACAGTTCTTGGTCGTCGCTCGCAAACCCTCGTAAGTCGATCTGGCATGCGTTCCCCAGATATTGGAAATTCCACCCAAGGCCCACCTCTCCGGTTGTTTAGCGTCGTCATACCCGCTCACAACGAAGAAGACTCTCTCCCGTTTACCGTCCGGGATATCTATGAGGCATTCGTGGCCGGTGGCGTTCCCCATGAAATCGTCGTGGTCGACGACGGTAGCCAGGACTGCACTTGGGAGGTCTTGCAGTCCCTTCAAGGGGCAATTCCCACGTTGATGCCGGACCAAAATCACGGCGCCCACGGCTTCGGACGGGCCGTCATCTGCGGTCTCGATCACATCAAAGGCGACGCTTGCACCATCATAATGGCTGATGCCTCAGACGCACCGTCCGATGCCATCAAATACTGGCACCTTCTCAACGAGGGCTGGGAGTGCGTCTTCGGCAGTCGCTTCGTCAAAGGAGGCCGGGTGGTCGACTACCCTCGGGTGAAGCTCTTCATCAACCGCATCGCAAATTTCCTCATCCGCGTCGGCTTCAACATCCCGTTGAACGACACCACCAATGCGTTCAAGGCCTACCGCCGAACCGTCATCGAAGGTTGCCGACCGTTTCTCTCTCCGCATTTCAATCTGACGGTTGAAATCCCCCTCAAAGCGATCGTCCGAGGTTATCGATGGACCGTCACCCCCATTTCTTGGAAAAACCGCAAGCATGGCGTGCCTAAATTGAAAATCAGCGAAATGGGTAGTCGGTATTTTTTTATCTGCGCCTATGTCTGGTTGGAGAAATACTTCAGCCGGGGGGATTATCAGCGGGCCCCTCAAAAAACGTCGTAAAACAGCGTGTTGACCTGTGAGCCAACGCCCTGTCTCGTTACCGCTCCATGATCTTTCTGCTCGGAGGTTCCGGTTATGTGGGGTCGGCCTATCAGGCCCTCCTCCAACGCAAGAATATCGCTTTCCGCAACCTGCGGCGGGCTGCATTCGACTACACGGATACCGCGGCCCTGATCGAGCTCCTGCGGATCGAAAAGCCCGAGTTCTTGATCAACGCGGCCGGCTACACCGGCAAGCCCAACGTCGATGCCTGCGAGCTGCACAAAGCCGAGTGCTTGGCGGGCAATGCCGTGTTGCCCGGTCGCATCGCTGAGGCTTGCACCGCTGCCGGCGTGCCGTGGGGACACGTTTCGTCGGGCTGCATCTTCACCGGCGCCCGACCGGACGGCTCCGGGTTCACCGAAAGCGACCCGTCCAATTTCAGCTTCCGCACCAACAATTGCTCATTCTACAGCGGCACGAAGGCCCTTGGTGAAGAGGTCCTCGCCGATCGGGACGACGCCTACATCTGGCGGCTTCGCATCCCTTTCGACCACCGCGAAGGACCGCGCAATTACCTCACCAAGCTGATGCGCTACCAACGCCTACTTGAGGCCACTAACTCCATTTCTCAACTGCACGAGTTCGTCGCCGCGACCTTTGCCTGCTGGGAAAAGCGCGTGCCCTTCGGCACCTACAACGTCACCAATCCCGGGCAGGTCACCACCCGCGAGGTCGTCGATCTCATTCAGGCCAGCGGCGTTTGCCGCAAAGATTACTCGTTCTTTGACGACGAAGCCGAGTTCATGAGGACCGCCGCCAGGACCCCACGCTCCAACTGCGTGCTGGACTCCTCGAAACTCCTCTCCGTCGGCATTGCCATGACCGAAGTCCACGAAGCCGTGGCCCGCGATCTGAGCAACTGGGAGCGCGACAGCGCAATTTAAGATTAAGTTTCCGCGTCACCGCGCCAACCCTTCAACTTCAACTGCTCACTTAAACTAAATTTTAAGAATGAAAATTTTCATTACCGGCGGCGCCGGCTTCATCGGCAGCAATCTCGTTCGCCATCTCGTCACGACCACCGAGCACACCGTGCTCAACGTCGATAAGCTCACCTATGCGGGTAATCTCCACTCCCTCGACGATCTGGCGGACCATCCACGCTACCGGTTTACCCAGACCGATATCTGTGACGCCCCGGCCATCGCAAAGCATTTCGCGGATTTCAAGCCCGACTGGGTCATGCACCTCGCGGCTGAAAGCCACGTGGACCGCTCGATCGACGGCCCCGGCGAGTTCATTCAAACCAACATTGTCGGCACCTTCATTTTGCTCCAAGCCGCCCGCGCGCACTTCGAGACACTCACCGGCCCCGCCCGCGATCAGTTCCGCCTCCTCCACGTGTCGACCGACGAGGTTTACGGCAGTCTCGGGGCTGACGGCCTGTTTACCGAGGAGACGCCCTACGACCCCCACTCTCCCTACTCGGCGAGCAAAGCTTCCTCCGATCACCTCGCCCGCGCTTGGGCCGACACCTACCGTCTGCCCGTTTTGGTGACGAACTGCTCCAACAATTACGGCCCCTTCCAGTTTCCCGAGAAGCTCATCCCCGTCGTCATTCTCAAAGCGTTGCGCGGCGACCCTATTCCGGTTTACGGCAAGGGTGAAAATATTCGCGATTGGCTCTATGTCGGCGACCACGCGGAAGCGCTTCACACCGTCATCGCCAAGGGCACCTTGGGTCAGACCTACAACATCGGCGGCAACAACGAGCGCCCGAACATCGATCTCGTCCGCCTACTCTGCTCTCTGCTCGACGAGCTCAAGCCCCGCGCCGACGGCAAAGCTTACGCCGACCAGATCAGCTTTGTCACCGACCGTCCCGGTCACGATCTGCGCTACGCGATCGACGCTTCTAAAATCAAACGCGAGCTGGGTTGGGCCCCAAAACAGGACCACACCTCGGGCTTTCGCAAAACCGTGCAGTGGTATCTCGACCACCCCTCGTGGTGGCAATCGATCCTCGACGGCTCCTCCCAACTCGAACGCCTCGGCACCACCTCCGGTGATTAAGTTTCAAGTTGAAGTCGAAACAACATGGCGTCGTCCGATGAAACGTTTGAGAAGCTGGAGGTTTGGCAACGAGCTCAGGCCCTTAGCGTCGAAATCTACCAGGTATTGGGAGAGTGCCGTGACTGGGGGTTCAAAGATCAGATTACTCGTTCGGCTAACAGCGTTGCCGACAATATCGCAGAAGGAGCCGAGCGATCAGGAAAGGGTGAATTCAAACAGTTTCTTAGTTTCGCGAAAGGTTCAGCAGGTGAAGCTCGCTCGCAGGTGCTTCGGGCCATTGCCTTGAACTATATTTCTCCAGAGTATGGGGATAAACTATTGAACGAACTTCGCGAAATCTCTCGCATGATTTACGGCCTGATCAAATCCCTCGACCGACCATGACCGATCCTCAACTTTCTGCTTCAACTTCAACCGATGATTCTCGCAAGGGAATCATCCTCGCCGGAGGCTCCGGAACTCGCCTCTACCCGCTCACCATCGCCGTCTCTAAGCAGCTCATGCCGGTTTACGACAAGCCGATGATCTACTACCCGTTGTCGGTGCTGATGCTCGCGGGCATCCGCGAAGTGCTGGTTATCTCCACGCCGACCGACCTGCCCTTATTTCAAAAACTCCTTGGCGACGGATCGAACTTTGGTCTGACCCTCAGCTACGCGGCGCAACCCAGTCCCGACGGGCTCGCTCAAGCCTTCACCATCGCCGCCGACGTCGGGTTTCTCACCGGCCAAGAACCGTCGGCCCTCATCCTCGGCGACAATCTTTTCTACGGTCACGATTTCGCCGAATCACTTACTCAAGCCAGCGACCGCACCCGCGGATCGACCATCTTCGGCTACCACGTGGCCAACCCCACTGCTTACGGCGTGGCCGAGTTTGATGCCTCCGGCAAGGTGGTCTCTCTCGAAGAAAAGCCCGCCAAGCCCAAGTCCAACTACGCCGTGCCGGGGCTCTATTTCTACGACTCCGATGTCGTCGCGCTGGCTCGCGACCTCAAGCCTTCCGCTCGCGGTGAACTCGAGATCACCGACCTCAACCGCCTCTACCTCGAGCGCGGCGACCTCCACGTCGAAGTCCTCGGGCGCGGCACCGCGTGGCTCGACACCGGCACTCACGACTCGCTGATGCAAGCCGCCCAATTCGTCGAGGTGCTGGAAAATCGCACCGGGCTCAAGATCGCCTGCCTCGAGGAGATCGCCTATGAACAGGGATGGATCGATCGCGCTGGGTTAGAGGTCAATATCATGAAACTCGGCAAATCTTCCTATGGGGATTACCTCCGGCGGCTACTGGCCTAACTTTCTTCGTGCGGTGCCAAGGAACGCCGCTTAGCTGAAGGGCCCCCGGCATGCAGGTCTCCTTCATCATTCCGCTCTTCAACGGTCTCGCGCTGACGCGGGAATGTGTGCGAACTCTTCAAAGCACCCTGCCCCCCGGTGTCACGCACGAGATCATCTTCGTTGACGACGGCAGTCGCGATGAAACCCGCGAGTGGCTCAACACTCTGATTTCGCCCTGCCGCGCGATCCTGAACGAGAAAAACTGCGGCTTCGCCGCGACGTGCAACCGCGGCGCATTGGCGGCCACCGGTCAATTCCTCTTCTTTCTCAACAACGACCTTGAATTATTACCTGGCTGGTTCGAACCAATGCTCGCCGCGCTCGAGCAGAACCCACGCCTCGGTGTCGTTGGCAACCGTCAGGTCCGCATCGACAACGGCGCTCTCGATCACGCCGGTCTGATGGTCAATGCGCTTGGCAAAATCAAGCATGTCCAGACTCTACCTGCCGGTCCGATCACGGCCACGACAATAGTGGAAGTGCCGGCCGTCACCGCGGCGTGCGTCGCTATTCGCCGCGAGACTTTCGAGAAGATCGGCCGCTTCGATGAGGAATTTTTCAACGGTGGGGAGGACGTCGATCTCTGCTTCCGACTACTCACGAAGCTAGGCCTGCGCAGTGCTGTAGCGCTCGGCAGCCTCGTTCGCCACCATGTCAGCGCCTCGCGCGGGCCAACCAACGAGCGGGGAGAGTGCAACAGCCGTCGCCTCGCCCACCGTTGGCGGGAGGAACTCATTCACTGGGGTGCGCTCACCTGGGCCCGTGAACTTGTCGCCCAGCATCTCTCGCAACCCTGGACTCGTTCCGGCCGACACGCGCTCGCTGCCGTGCCCTACGCGCGCGGCTGGACAACGGAACCCCCAGTCATGGGACGCCTCACGCTCGTCAGCGCACTCCACCGCGAGGAGGTTCGCTGGCAGCGGCTTTTCGATCTTCCGCCGAGAGCCCCCCACGCACCACGGGGCTCAACCCAGTATCGGGAAGACCGATTTTTCCGCGATGACGTAGAGACCCAAACCTCCTGGCTGCGTGACATCGCGCGCATCGAGCTGCCGGCCGGTTTTCCCGCCAGCAACATCTTCCTCAATGGCCACCTGCTCCCGCCGACGGCCGTGCATCCGGTCGCGCCGCGCCCCCTAGGCTTCCGCATTCGAATCAATGGCGCGCAAGTCGCGGAATTCCCCGATCTCCCACTCGGTAACTTCAACTGCGGCGTCGATGCGCCGTTCGTGCTGCCCGACCGGGCGACTCGCATCGAGGTTGAATTGATCGGCGTGGCATGGACCAATTTCCTCGCCTGGGCCGGACGGCAGCTTTCCTGGGTGCCGCTGACCGCAGGCTGGAAAGGCGCCCTCAAACTCCACCGGCGGCAGGCGCTCAACCGGCGGTTGCGTTTCAGTCAGCTTGTTTGTGACGACGAGGTCGTCCTCGATTTCAAACGCCACCCCGCGCTGCGTCCGCTGTTGCGCACACGCATCACCCCCACGGGTGTCAATATCGTCGGCTGGTTCCGCGCCGCGCTCGGAGTCGGTGAGTCCGCGCGCTGCATGGCCAAGGCCTGCGACGCCGCCAGCCTGCCCGCCACGCTCATCGAGATGCGTCTGCACTGCCTCAACCCGCACGCGGACGATACCTACGGCTTACGACTGCAGCCCGAGCCACAGCACCCGATCAATATTTTTCACGTTGACCCACCGGTCTCCGAGAACCTCGACCATCACCACGGCCCCGGGCTGCGCACCAACCGCTATAACATCGCCTATTGGGCATGGGAGCTGCCGGAGTTTCCCGACGCGTGGGTTCGACAGAGTTCCTACTTCGACGAGATCTGGTGTCCATCCGAGTTCGTTCGCTCTGCTATTGCCGCCAAGGTTGAACTACCTGTCGTCGTGATGCCTCACGCCATCGAGTTTGCGCTTCCTTCGAACGATGGTCGCACGCGCTTCGGCCTGGCCGCCAATCGCTTCCTGTTTCTCTTCGCCTACGATTTGAATTCCTACCAGCAACGAAAGAATCCCCTCGCGGTAATCGCGGCCTATCGCCGTGCATTTCCTGACGAGCAAGGGGTCGCGCTGGTCATTAAAACGCAGAATTCCGAGCGTAATACTGCGGCCTACGCCCAGCTACAAGCCGCCCTGCAAGGACTTCAGCATGTCACCCTCATCACAGAGACGCTCTCGCGTGAGGACGTCTACCGTCTCGAGTTGGCCTGCGATGCGTTTATTTCGTTACACCGCGCCGAGGGTTTCGGTCTCGCCGTCGCCGAGTGCATGTATCTCGGCAAGCCGTGCATCTCGACCGATTGGTCAGCTACCGCGGAATATCTCGACGAGAGCAACGGTGCTCCCGTCCGCTACCAACTCACGCCCTTGAAGGAGTCGCATGGACCCTACGAGGCCGGCCAGACGTGGGCCGACCCTGATGTTGACCACGCCGCTAAGTGGATGCGCCGACTGCAAGCCGATCCTGCGCTCTGCTCAAAACTCGGCGCCGCCGCGCGTGCGACCATCCTGGCGCGTTTTTCTCCTTCCGTCGTCGGCGCGCTCTACCAGCAGCGCCTTGACGCCGCGTTCCCGAATCAAGCCTCCTCGTAACCCCCGCGCTCGACGCCGCGCACGACCGACTGCGGGCGGCGGTTAACGCTGATAAACATGCGACCGATGTATTCGCCGATCACCCCGAGAATCAGCAACTGCGTGCCGGAGAAAACCAACAGCGCCGCCATCAGGGAACCCCAGCCAAAGGCCGGACCCTGGTGGGTCAATCGTAACCACGCGACCAAGCCCAAGCCGAGCAACCCACCCACGGCCGACACCAAGCCCAGCACGGTCGCGATCCGCAACGGCAGCACTGAAAAATTGATCCACGCGCTCATCCACAGCCGCACCAAACGGCGAAACGTGTATCCGCTCGCTCCCGCCCGCCGCGCCGCATGGGTGACGTTCAGCGAACCGATCCGCTGCGTCACCTGCAACAACAGTCCGTCGATGTAGGGAAACGGACCGGTGTGCGCCACCACCTCTGGGGCAATCGATCCGCGCACGCAGCGAAAGCTGGAGAGGTAAAATCCCGCGGGTTTGTCTAAAGCTAGGTCGGTCACTCGGTTCGTAAGCCAACTGCCGAAATTGCGCCAGGGCGTGTGCTGCTTCGTCTCGTAGTGACCAAAGACCACATCCAAACCCTGCTTCTGCGCATGCCGCCACAACCGGACCGCCTCCGACGGCGGATTCTGGCCATCATCGTCAAGATTAACAAAAAAATCTCCCCGCGCCTGCCGCCATCCGGAAAGCACCGCGTTGTGCTCACCAAAATTCCGAGCGTGCTCAACCAGCGTAATCGGAATCTTGGCTTCGGCGATCAAACGCCGGCAAACTTCCGTCGTTTCGTCCCGACTCCCATCATTGACAAGAACGATCTCGTGGCCGCCTTCGACCTCCAAGGTCTCGATCTCCCGGACCAACGACGCAATCGTCGCCGCGCTGTTGTAAAGCGGGATCACAAAACTCAGGGCGAAACGAGTCGGATTCATGGGGTCGCCCAACGAAGGATTTCGTTGGTAACCCTGTCAACGTCATCGGTGCTCAATCCCGGATGCACCGGCAGGCACAGAACTTCGTCGCAAGCCCGTTCGCTCACCGGAAACGACTCCGCGGAGGCAAAGGCCGGTTGCCGGTGCAGCGGCACCGGATACAGCACCCCAGCGTGAATCCCCACACTCGCCAAATGCGCCATCAACTCAACCCGCCGCGGCGTGCGCACGGCGAACTGGTGCCAAGCCGATCGGATCGTATCGGTGTCAGGGAGCGGCAGCCGCAGACCGGAGTCGGCCAATAATTCCAAATAGCGGCGCGCGTGACTAGCCCGCCGCGCATTCTCCCGGTCGAGTCCCGTGAGCTTCACTCGCAAGATCGCCGCTTGCAGCTCGTCGAGGCGACTGTTGCGGCCGGGCGTCGCACTGACATACCGCTCCCGCCAACCGTATTGGCGCAGCTCCTTGATCCGAGTGGCCACCGCTAAATCGCGGGAAAAGACCGCCCCCCCGTCGCCGATCGCGCCGAGGTTCTTGGTCGGATAAAAACTAAATGCCGCCGCGTCGCCAAAGGTTCCCGCGGCCCGACCATCCACCATTGCCCCGTGCGCTTGGGCGCAGTCCTCAACCACAACGGCCCCATGCGTCCTTGCCAAGTCCACGATCTCGGGCATCGCCGCTGGCCGCCCGTAGAGATGAACCGGCACGACCGCTTTGATGGCGCCACCGCTCGCGGTCAGCAACTGTTCCAATGCGTCGGGCGACATCGTCATCGATGCTTCGTCAATCTCCACAAAATCCAAGGTCGCCCCGATCTGTTGAATGGCCGCCGCCGTCGCGGACACCGTGTTAGCGACCGTCGCGACTCGGTCACCCACGCCGATGCCCATCGCTCGCAGCGCCAGTTCGAGCGCTTCGGTTCCGTTGGCGACGCCCACCGCGTGACCACCGCCGAGGTAGGCCGCCCATTCACGCTCGAATGCAGCAACCTCCGGCCCGAGCACATACCACCCGCTGGCCAAAACACGTTGGATCGCCACTTGAATCTCCCCCGCATGCGCGTCCACCCCGGCTTGGGGGTCGGCAATTAAAATGGGTCGTGGTTCAGACATAGTGCGGCAACTCGTCGCGATAGTAGGCCAAAGTTTGTGCCAAGGCTGAGGGCAAACTCGTCTTCGGTTTCCATCCCAGCGCCCGTTCGATCAGTCTGTAGTCAGCAAAAAAATCTCCGATATCGATCTTCTTTCGATCGGCCGGAAATTCCATCAGCGCAAACTGACCTCCCGGTTGCAGCTCCACCAGCATCTCGGCGAGCGCGCGCAGCGTCACCGGGGGCGGTCCGCCCAGATTATACACCTGCCCGATCGCCTCGTCACTCGCCGCCGCCTGCAGAAACGCCTCCACCGCATCGTCCACATAAGTAAAATCGCGCAACTGTTCACCGCCCCACACTTCGAATGTTCGCCCTTCCACCAGCGAGCGAATCCACACACCGACAAACGTCTGCCGCGCATCCTTCACCCGCATGCGCGGACCAATCGTATTAGTCAGGCGCAGGACCGTGCTACGGATCCCGTGAACTTGAGAGTAGAGTAAGTGAAACGATTCGCCCGCCTGCTTGTTGATGCCGTTCACATCCACTGGTCGCAGCGGATGCGTTTCGCTGACCGGCAACGACTCTGGTCGACCATAAAGCTGCCGCGTGCTCGCGAAGACGATGCGGATCGCGGGGTTGTGGCGTCGACATGCCTCCAAAATTGCGAGCTGCGCCCGGCAGTTAATTTCCAAGTCGGTCTCCGGATCCTTCATCGAATCCATGTGGCTGGTCTGCCCCGCTAAGTTGAACAGAAAATCCTGCCCTTCCACCAAAGCCGGCAGAGTCGCATGATTCCTCACATCGGTGAGGTGCAGACGCACGTCGTTCTCGATGCCCAAGAGATTTCTCCGATTGCCGCCATACTCGGGGATCAGGCTATCCACGATCGTGACCTCGGCACCCCATTCGACGAGCGCCCGGGCTAGGTTGGAGCCGATGAAACCCACCCCCCCCGTGATCAGCACTTTCGCGCCGACATAACGGGCTTTCCAGGGAGTCGACAAAGGATTCACGAGCAGAGGGAGTTTACAGCGGAGAGTGGCGTGAGGCGTCCGGCAGAACCTCGACCGTGATCGCATACACCGCAATGCCCAGCAAGCGTTGATCCTCCTCGCGTTGCCGTCGATCAGCCCCGTCAACCCGGAGCGAGAGGAACGATCTCCCGGGAGCGAGCTCCATCGGCTCGGTCGTGATCAACTGCGCATCGGGACCCATCGTGATCGTTTGTTCCAGTCTCCGATTGATCCGAATCTGCACCTCGCGGTCGGTCAATCCCCGCGCCTCGAGATGCAGCACCACTCGCAGCGGATGCGGTTGCGGATTGTTGGTCACGATGACTGCGACCGGAGTCCCCCATCGCCAATACCTCGTCTTACGTGCCCGCCACATTTCCGGTTGGTGCCAGCCTTCGCCGAACTGCGCGCGCAGGAACCACGGGCTGCCCACTCGGGTCAGCGAAAAACGGTCGTTGATCTGCTGGGAATCACCGCCCGGCAACTTCACTTGCACGATCCCTCCCGACAGATCCCACTCGCCGCGCAACACCGTGGTCGCCCGCCCTTCGTAGGTGGGCTCGTTCATAAACTGCTTTTTCCTCAGCAGAAAACTGTTCGCCCAGAGCCGCTCCCAATAATTGGGGATGACGAGGTTGATCGAATCGACGCGCTCCAGCGATTCGATCCTCTGCAACTCCGGCAACGTCGGCTCGACCACAAGAATTCCCTGACTCAGTCGGCTGCCGAAGAGCCACGTCGCATACGCGTTTCCCAGCGTGATCATCAGCATCATCGCCACCGCGAGGCCTCGCAGCCAGCGCCCGCCGCGCAGCCAGATCAACCACGGACAAAATGCCACCAGCACGACCGGGTAAAACACCGCCAGCAATTTGTAGGCGTCATAACTGGAGTGATTCCCCTCGTGCAACCCTTGGAGCTGCAGAGATCCGTAACCCAGCAACACCGGACCGACAAAGGCCAGGATCCGCCAGCCCATCGACGGGTTTCTCCTCAAGATCTGGGCCGCTCCGATCATGAAGATACCCAACGCCGTCCCCGAGAGCACCCCCCCCCCTTGCGAATCGATCGGTTCGAGTCCCGTGCTCGCCACTACCCCCAACCAGCCCTCGGGCCAGAGCGGGGCGATCGACCACCCAAAATCGGTCTGTTGAAACAATAGGAAGCGCTCGGCCACGCCTGCCACGCGCTCGTAGAAAAAGGCCCCGGTCAAGGCGAGCGGAGCTAGCACCCGCCCCCACCACCGCACGAATTCTTTCACCTCGCCTCGGGCAAGTGCCCATCCCCCGACACACGCCACGGCGGGAACCAGCCCGACCACGATAATAAAATTATAACCTCCCCAAATAATCGCCGCTCCCACCGCCAGCAGACCAAATGACGCCCACCGTCGGCGAGCTCGGTCGCGCCACGTCATCACCGCGCCGAGGGTTACCAACGTTATGCCCATCGCCGCCAAAATCTGCGCGGGTGCCACGTGCGCCACCGCATACCACGTGATCGGACTGATCCCATACAACAGCGCGAGCCACAGCGCCGCCGCGCTCCCCAAGCCAATCGTTCGTGCTGTCCAAAACACCAGGGGTAGCACGAGCACGACGAGCACCACCGTCAACAGACCGGTGAGTTGATACGGTTGCAGACCCAGCACCGAGCCATTGAGTGCGATCAAGGCCGACGGAGTGAAATGATTGAGGCGCAGCCAAAAATCGAAAAAATTATCCGTCGAACCCACGGTGACGACCTCGCTCTGCCCGATGAATCCGGTGCGGTCCGCGCTCGAGAATTCTTGAAACATCCGCGCGCCCGCCGCGTAGTCCGCCGCATCGCAACTCCCAATCGAGGTCGTGGAGAGTTCATGCGAGGAATAGGCTAACGGCAGTGTCAGCAAAAACAGGCACCCCATCATCACGAGACCCAAGAGGTAGAATCGCTTCAGAGCACTCCATTCTCGTCGAAACGATTGTCTCGATAGACCCAGGGCCAACAATCCTAGCGGCACGAGCTCACTCCACCACGCATAAGCATCGGTGCCAGCCGCCGTCGTATGGGCTCCCAGCCAAACCACGGCCGATTGCAAAGCGATCCCCGATGGCGCAATCCAGAGCGGCCAAAATTTTTGCCAGCGCCGCGGGCTGACCCACCACGCCAAACCCACGCCCCAAAACAACAGGTGGGCCAACAGTCCAAAGGAAACGAGGAAGTAAATCATGGGGCACTGACGACAACCCCTCAATCCTGCACCATTCGAATCCCACGAGTCTAGCCTGGTTTTCGCGCCACTGCCAAAAGAGAGCTCCCCGCAGGCAACCGGCCGACCACCTTAAGCAGCCAGCCTTCGCCGGTTAAAATCCCCTTGAGTATCCCATTCAGCAGGGGTGAGTAACTCTGCACATCGCTCCCGCTCGCCGGCGCTGGCAGGAGTTTCCGGCGAATCACCACCAACGGCAACAAGAGCAGATTCCAGAAAGTGAGGTTAACGTCGACAAAACCCACTGCGCTGACTTTGGCGCGCAATTCCGCTCGGCTATAGCGGCGCTGCGAATGCACGGCGATATCGTGATACGACCACAGCCACCGGTAGGCGGGCACATTCAACACCAAGGTTCCTCCCGGCCGGAGCACCCGGAACATCTCCCGCAGGGCGGCCTCGTCGTCCTTGATGTGGTAAATCACATCCGTCGAAACCACCGCGTCGAATTGCTCCGACTGGGCTGGAATCTTCTCCAAGCCAGCTTCCAAAATCTCCGCGCCAACCCGAGAACGCGCGATCCCGGCAGCCACCGGTGAGAGATCTACTCCCGTCCACCGCCACGCGGTCGTGGAGGCTTCGGCCTGTCTGATCAAGCCGCCCGTGCCACAGCCCGCATCGAGAATCTCCGCTGAACTCGATCCCAAAGCCCCCCGCAATCGAGCCATCACCCGCGTGCGCAGGGCATGGTAATACCACATCTCGTCCTCGACGGCAGCCATCTTGTGGTATTCCTCGATTTCCATCAGCGCATCCAAACCGTCGCATAAAGTTTTGCCAAGACCAAGCCAGCGTCTATCGGTTCGATTGAACATTTTGCATGCGCACGTCCCATCTCACCCCCCACGCCGGCGCCTACCGTCGCCATTTCACCCATTACGAGGGGTTGTTCTTCGACGAATTCTGCAGCGACTCGGTCTGGCTGCGCGAGCGCGCCACCATCAAATTCCCCCCTCTCACTGAAGCGCTCTCGATCATCCTCCGCGGTGAGATCCGGCCCCATCCTCAGGCCCGGGGCCTCGAAACCGGCGGTCCGTCCCTCATCTGCCGCGTGAACGGGCGTATCGTGACTTCCTTGGAGTCACCGAAGCCGGGCCCATTCCGCATTCAACTCTCCATCCCGGCGAGCGACGCGGTGACTGGAGCGAGCCTCCAATTTGAGCTCGGCGGCGTTGGTCTCACCAACCTGCTCGCGTGGCTCGGTCGCGTCACCGGTTGGTCCTGCTGGCAGCGTTACCGCGCGCAAAATAAGAACCGCCAGCTGCGGTTGGCAGCGGTCGAGACCACTGAGCGCGAACCGATTTTCGATTTTGCCAACCGCACCGCCCCCTACTCCGGGGCCTTTGCCCGACGACACACCAAGATCGGACTCAACATCGTGGGGTTTCTCGCCGCCGAGCTGGGTATCGGCCAATCCGCCCGTTGCATGGTCCGCGCCGCTGATGCCGCACACTTGGCGACGGCCCTCGTGCCGCTCAAACTCCACTGCAAGAATCGGCTGGGCGACCAGACTTACACTTCGCGACTCCAAGAGACCAATCCTTACAAATTTAATGTCATCCACCTCGACCCGCCCGCCTCCCGGGATATCGATCATCACCACGGCAAGGCGTTTCGGGCCGGCAAATACAATATCGGTTATTGGGCGTGGGAGCTCCCAGAATTTCCCGACGGCTGGGTCTCGGCCTGCGCCTACTTCGACGAGATCTGGTGCCCCAGCGATTTTGCGCGCGACGCCATCTCGATGAAGGTCGACTTGCCGGTGCTGACCATGCCGCATGCGATCGCCTTCGACCGGCCCACGGGAAATCTGCGGGAACGCTTCCTCCTCCCCGCCGACCAGTTTCTCTTCCTCGTGCTCTACGACCTCAATTCATATTCCGAGCGCAAGAATCCCGGGGCCGTCATCAACGCGTTTCGCAAATCCGGCCTCGCTTCGCAGGGAGCCGCCCTTGTCCTCAAGGTGCACAACACTCGGGGAAACGAATCCGACCTCGCCGCGCTGCACGACGCGGTCGCCGATCTTCCGGGCACGATCTTCATCACCGAAACTCTCGCCCGCGACGAAGTCTACGAACTTGAGGCCGCGTGCGACTGCTACGTTTCGTTGCACCGTTCCGAAGGGTTCGGCCTCGCCGTCGCCGAGTGCATGTATCTGGGCAAGCCGGTCATCAGCACCGACTGGTCCGCCACCGCGGAGTTTGTCGATGTCACCAACGGTTGCCCGGTGAACTATCAATTGCACACCCTCGAGCGCAATTTCGGACCTTACGGCAAGGGCCAGGTCTGGGCCGAAGCCGATGTGGACCACGCCGCCCAGTGGATGCGCCAGCTGCATGGCGATCCCGCGATGGTCGCCCGGTTGGGCGCCGCCGCGCGCGCCACGATCGAATCTCGTTTTTCTCCTGAAGCCGTTGGCGCTCGCTACCGGCAACGCTTGGAAAACATCACCCTGTGGTGACGCCTCAACGCTCCACGTTGATCACGAGATTCCTCAAGCACAGGTCGAGCAATCGCGTGTCCCCCTCCGCTCCTCCCGGCGGCAAACTACTGGTGAGCTGAAGTCGATTTTCGCCCGGAGCCAGTTCGATCGCGGCAAAACTCACCTCCTCGGATCGCTTGCTCGAGACCTCGCCCGTCCACAGCTCCTTCCCGCCCTCGCGGTTCAACACCGCGACGCGCTTGCTGATCGCATTGAGCACATAGCGGAAACTCACCGTCACCGGAGTGTCGCGGTGGTTGACCAGCGTCAGCTTCGCCGGACCGTCGCTCCAGCGCCAGTAAGCCGCATCGACCCGTTCGGCTTCATACCAGCCCTCGGTGAAATTCACCGAGACCGCCGGATCGTCCGGCGTGCCCAACGCCGAGGGCGAGCCCGTGAGAATCACGCCATTTTCTGGAGCCAGATGCAGACTGATAACCCAGTCCTTCAGGCAAAAAGCGAGGGCGCGCGGGTCCATCTCACTCGACGCGGCCGAGTCGTCGCTGATAAAATAAAACGTATTCGCTCCGGGCCGAATGAGGACTCGCGATAAACTGACCCGGGTCACCGAATCGGCGATCTGCCCCTGCCAAAGCGGCACGCCCCGATCGTCCTTGATCACCAAGCCGCGCTCCTTGAGCGCCGACAGGATGAAATTGAAATCCATCTCGAGGGGAAAGACGTGGGGATTGACGATGGTCACCTGCGACGAGCTGCGGCACCATCGCCAGTAACGCTCGCGATAGCGTTCAGGGCCATGCCACTCGCTGCCAAACTGAATCCGGAGGCGCCCGCCCTCCGGCAACGACTTCAGGCGCTCATCACCGGCGATTTCGTAACCATCGCCGGAGGGCGGTTGCAGTGCCACGGGAGCGTTCAACAGCGTGAGATTGCCGAGCAGCAAGATGGGCAACCATGCGCGGCCCGTCGGCACGAGGACGTTAAAGGCGAGCTGCATCGGCAACAGCACTCGCGACGCCGCTCCGGGAAATCCCTCCCACACCGCGTCGCCGAGGACGAGCATAAGAACAGCAAAACTCAGTCCCACTCGCCACCACGCTTGCTTCGGGGCCGGCCGGAAGACCAGAAACAGAAACTGTGTCGTCAGCGCCAGCATCATCAGCGCGCTCCACAGCGGTCCGCAATTGAGAATGCCCATCGTCCAGCTATGCGGGTCCATCAATCCATCGCCCACCACCTGCCATTTTCGCACATAGCTCGCCAAGGGCCAGTCGAAGTTGCGCAAGCCGAGGTTCGCCGCCGGTCCCACCACCCGCTCGATGTAAACGAGCCAGAGCGCCAACGGCAGAGCCACCAGGAGGCCGCGCAAAATCAGCACCGGCCAGCGGCGCGGCTGCCAGACGTTCTCCGGCGTCAAGAGCGACGCCGCACCCAACAAATTCGTTTCCTTGCCCAGCCCACCCACCGCGAGCACCGCCGTCCCCCACCAAGGCCGCCCCTTCTCAACCAGCATCACGCCGCACGCAATCAGGAGCAGGCTCGGGCCATCCACCAGCGAGTTTCGCACGCTCACGCACATGCCAAACGAGAACAGGACCCCGCCCCAGCGCAGCAGGTTCGTCCAAGACGTCGGCGGAAACCACCACAGGAGCACCCCGGCCAAGAGCAGCCAGCTGATCGCATTTTGCAGCACGAAGGCGCGCAGCACGCCCGCCGGTTCGCCCAGTCCCATCGCGTAGGACATCCAGCTGATCAAAATCCGCCGCGCGCGGTAGGGCAGATTATCAACCGCCGCGGCCAACTGCGGTTCTCGCAAGTCCGGGTGCATCGCGATCTGCACATAATACTGCGCATCGTAACCGCCCGAATCGGCCTCCACATAATAATCGAGCCCTTTCAGCGTCTCGACCGGTGGGTTCGGTTGCTGCCCTCCAAACGAGATCAGGTAACTAAACCCTTTCCCGGGAATATGGTATTGCGCAAAAGCGGCGACAAAGACCGCCACCACCAGTCCGTAAGCCAGCAACACCGCCGGACGGCCCCCACGCGCTCGAAATTTCTCCCACATTGACCTCATGCGACTAGTTCACCGCCCACTCGTTCCCCGCGACAGTTCCCGCGCCTGTCGAGAACGGCGATTTCCGCCCAGAAGTTTTTGGTTTGTGCCATGTTCGCAAACAATGCCAGCCTGCGCCCTTCGACAACGAAAATGATGGACGCTCACGTCGCCGGAGGATGAAACCCTCGCCCACCACTCACTCTCCCGCTTTCGCCCGGATTAGCCGCGCGGCCATGGTCGCGGGAGTGGCCGCGCTCGCCGTCTGCTACGCGTGGTTTCTCGCCGTCAATGGTTCGTCGTTAGCCAGCGGCTCCGACGAGTCCGGCTATTTCAACAGCGCTCGTCTCCTCGCCGCCGGCACCGCAGGCACACCCGTTCCTACCATCGAGGGCCTCTCGGGACATCATTGGAATCCCGTCCTCCAGCAACCGCTCGGTTTCACCCTGCGCAAAGATACCGGGCAGTTCATTCCGACTTACCCTGTGGGCCTTCCGTTGCATCTCCTGATCGCCGCGCAGGTCGTCGGCTGGGATCGCTCAGCCATCCTTGTCAACGTGCTCGGCGCACTCGCTTCCGGACTCCTCCTAGTCCTGTTCGGGCGACGAGTCTGCGGTCTGCGTTGGGCTTGGGCCCTCGCCAGCGTCGCCTTCCTGTGGATGTGCCCGTTGTTCATCTTCTTTTCGCTGCAACCGATGAGCGATATGCCGACGACGGTTTGGACCCTCCTCGCGTTTTACGCGGCCGATCGCTCCCGCGAACGCTGGTCGTGGGCCATCGTGTCGGGATTTGCCGTCGGCCTCAGCGTGCTCATGCGACCGACCAACGCCTTGATTCTCTTGCCCCTCGCCGTGCTCCTCGGCGGCAACTGGCGGTTGTGGATCGCCATGATCGCGGGCGGTCTGCCCTGCGCTCTTTTTCAGGGCGGCTACAATTTCTGGATCTACGGCACCGTGCTCACGTCCGGCTACGGCGACATCAGGTCCCTCTTGCAGTTCGATTTCGTTCCGCCCAACGCGTCCCACTTCGCCCGGTGGATCCCCCGCCTCCTCACGCCGCTCGTCCTGCTCGCGCTCGGGCTCCCTTGGTTTCTGCGCGCCCGTCCAAGAGTTGTCGGATCGATCATCGTCTGGTCGGTCACATTAATCGGCTTCTATCTGTTCTATTTTCACTCGGGAGAGACGTGGTGGTATCTTCGTTTCATCCTCCCGATTTTCCCCTTCCTCCTCCTCGCTGCGGCCATGGTGGGGCAACGCCTCACCGACTTGATCCCCCAGCACAATTTTCGCGCGGGGCTCATCGCCCTCATCGTGATTTTTGGCTTGAATCAACAGTTCAAACTTAGTCGGGAGCTCGACGTCTCTTCTCCCCAATCCGCTGATCTCGCCTACCTCCATATGATGGACTGGCTCCGGCAGTCGATTCCTGCCGATTCCATTGTCGTCGCGATGCAGGCCAGCGGCGCGCTGCATTACTACACCGATTTCACATTAGTCCGCTATGATCTGATGGAGCCGGCCACGTTTGACCGAGTCGTCCAAGCCGCCCGCATCCATGGTCGACCGATCTATGCGCCCCTCTTTCCCTTTGAGATCGATCCCGTCGTCAACGCCAGGCTCGGCGGAAAGTGGAAAAAGGTCACGTCCATTGATTACCTCACGATCTGGCGGCTCCAACCCTGACATGCATCTGATTGATCTGAGTCACACCAGCCACACCCTAGCACGCACTGGCATCCAGCGCGTTGCTCGCTCGCTTCGCCGCGAACTTGCGAACAACGTCGAGCCCATCACGTGGGATCCCCACGCCGGCCGCTGGCGCACCCTGGCCCAGTGGGAACAGGAAAATCTCCAAGACGATACGCCCGGCCGCTCCCGCGGGGCCCGTTGGCCATTCACGGCCAAGCTTCAGGGCCGCGTCAGCCGCTGGCTCCCATCACCACCACCGATCACGGCCGACGGAGGATTGATTGTGCCCGAAGTGTTTTCTCCCGAAGTCGCTGCCGCTTTCCCGCGGCTCGCCGTGGGGAAACCACGCATCGCTCTCTTCCACGATGCGATTGCGCTGAAGTTGCCCGAGCTCACCCCGCCCGGCACCGTCGCCCGCTTTCCCGCGTATTTGCAGGAGCTGCTCTCGTTCGACGGCATCGCCGCGGTTTCCGAGGACTCGCGAGATACGTTGCTGGCTTACTGGAGTTGGCTGGGAGTGCGGCAACCGCCGCCGGTCGAGTGTATCCCTCTCGGCGTCGATCCGTGCGACCCGCTGCTGCCTCCTGCCGATCACGCCGCTGGCCCGACGATCCTGTGCGTTGGCACGATTGAGGGACGAAAAAACCACCTCGCCTTGCTCGACGCGTGCGAAACGCTGTGGGAGCAAGGGCACCGATTCACGCTGCAATTGATCGGCATGACCCACGCCCACACCGGAGCATCTGCACTTCGAAAGATTCATGAACTGCAGGCCAAGGGTCGACCCGTGCGCTCCGACGGAGCCGTCTCCGATGCCGCCTTACACTCTGCCTACGCCGAATGCGCCTTCACGGTCTACCCGTCGCTGATGGAGGGATTTGGTCTGCCCGTGCTCGAGAGCCTACAACGCGGCCGACCCTGCATTTGCTCATCTCAAGGCGCGCTCGGTGAATCTGCCCGCCCTGGCGGTGCCCTCATGGTCGCGGAACCGACTTCGGCGGCTCTCGCCGACGCTATCAGCTCGCTCCTGCAAGACCCACCCGCCCGCGACCAACTCGCCTCAGTCGCCCGGAGCCGCACCTACCGCAGTGGGTCCGACTACACCACCGATCTCTTGGCGTGGATGGCGACCCTTGGCTGAAGCGGCCAAAACCCGCCTGCCTTTCAGTTTGCCAACCCCCGCTTCACCTCTACGGTCTGCCGGTTCCCATGGCGCTGTCATTTTTTAGCAAGAATAAGAAAGCAATTCTCAACCGCTGTCGCGACGACTATGCGACCAAGATGCGTCTGAAATACGACCCGTATTACCACGCCATCGAGTCGCAGGTCGGGACTAACATCCGGCTCGACGGACGCGATATGATCATGCTCTCGAGCAACGATTATCTCGGCCTCTCGTTTCACCCCAAGGTCATCGAGGCCGGACGCGCCGCACTTTTGAAATGGGGCACGAGCCCCACCGGGGCCCGCCCTTCCAACGGCTCCCGCGCCTACCATGTCGAACTAGAGGAGAAACTAGCCGCTTTCCTCGGCAAGGAAGCCTGCCACGTGCACGCCGCCGGCTACCTCTCCTGCATGTCGAGCATCGCGAGTTTTGCCCAAAAAGGCGACGTGATCTTCGCCGATAAAAACATCCACTCCTGCCTGTGGGATGGCATTCGCCTCTCCATGGCCACGGTGGAACGTTTCTCGCACAACAACCCCGACGACTTCCGCATCGCGATCGAATCGGCCAACTCCAGCGCTCCCAAGCTGCTGGTCGTCGAAGGAGTTTATTCAATGGAGGGACACATCTGCCGCCTCCCTGAAATTTCGAAAATCGCCGAGGCGAACGATTGCTTCACCGTCCTCGACGACGCCCATGGGTTCGGCGTGCTGGGTCGGCAAGGTCGCGGCACAGTCGATTACTTCGGACTCAACGACAGCGTCGACATCATTTGCGGCAGCCTTTCCAAATCCCTCGCGAGCACCGGCGGGTTTGTGGCGGGGTCGCGCGAGGTCATCGAGTATCTCCGCACTAATTCGAAGCAGACCATTTTCAGCGCGGCCCTCAGCCCGAGCCAAGCCGCCATCGCGACGACGGCGCTCGAAATCATGCAAACTGAGACCGAGCAACACGAACGGCTCTGGAGCAACACCCGCAAGTATCGGACGATGCTCAAGCAACTCGGGCTCGACACCTGGGCCAGCGAAACCCCCGCCGTCCCGATCGTGCTCGGCTCGAAAGAGCGCGTTTATCCGTTTTGGAAGGCCCTCCGCGAGAAGGGCATCTTCACCGTCATGTCGATCGCACCCGCAGTGCCCGCTGGCAAAGACTTGGTTCGCACGGCGGTCTCGGCGATGCACACCGACGAGCAACTCGATAAAATCGCCGAGGCCATGGCCTACGCCGCGAAGAAAGTCGGTTAAGCACCCAGCGTCGCGGCGATTGTCTCCGCCGCGGCCCGCCAAGTCGGAAGCGCGCGCGACCTCGCCTCGCCCTGCAATCGCGCTTGCAGTCCGTCATCCGTCAAAATTTTCCGTAAGGCGTCTACCCACGCCCCGCGCTCATTCACCGGCGCCAACAGACATCCTCCGCCCAGCGTGTTTTCCCGCAGCACCGGCAAGTCGCTGCAAACCACGGGCACGCCCCGCCAAAGCGCTTCTAAGACCGGCAGGCCACAACCTTCCGCGATCGTCGGAAACACCACCGCGCGCGCCTCCCCGAACAACCGACCGAGCACCCGGTCATCCACTGCTGCATGATACCGAAGACCTCGATACCGCCGCGCTGATTCTTTGATTCGAGCGACGATCGGACCTCCGAAATGCGGGTTCGTGCGACCCACCACGTGGAGGGAAAACTCAAGCCCCTCGTTCCACAGTTGCTCGCAGGTCTCGAGTAAGAGCAGCTGATTTTTCCGGGGTTCTAAAATTCCTAGCCCCAACAGAGCCTTCGCCGCCGGTTCCTCGCGATCAACCACCCGTGCGCTCCCATCAAAATCCGCTCCGAGCGCGAGCACATCCACCGGCGGCTCCGCCACCACGCCAAGCCAGCGCCAATAGCCCAAGAGCTCGTGCCGACTGGCTTCCGACACCGCCCACACCCGATCGAATCTCGCCAACATCTTCAGGTAGGCCGGATGCCTCGCCACACTTTGCGGCCAAGTGATCTGCGGAAATTTTAACGGGATCGCGTCGTGAAAGATCGCCGCCAGGCGGCACGGTCGCTGCGCCAAAAGGTCGTCCCATCCGGGTCGCTCCGCCGGGGAAAAAACCTCGGCGGTCAAAAACCAATCGCCCGGTTGTGCCTGGTCCACCCACGACCCGCCGGCCACGGACTCGGCTCGCGCACTCAACTCCGCCCGCAGACGCGAACTCACGCGCATCAACCCAGAGCGATGCTCCGCTCGGCCCGACTTCGTGGTATCAAACCAAATCATGATGCGATCACTCGTTCAAACTGCTCCAAAATTTTCTGCGCATTGATGTGGGCGTCGAAGTTTTTCTCGACCCATTTCCGCGCGTTACTCTGCAATTTTCCCGCCAATTCATCATCGCGCGCCAGTTGTCGCAATCCCTCAACCCACGCCTCGATCGAGTCCACGGGCGCCACCAGTCCGGTCACCCCGTCGTCGATCGCCTCAGTCGTCGCCGCGACCGGTGAGGTCAGCACCAATACGCCCACCGACATGGCTTCGGGAATCACGTTGGGCAACCCGTCGCGATCACCGCTCTGCGCGATCACTCCCGTGTGCAGCAACACATCCGCCCACCCCAAGTGCTCCCAGACTTCTGGCTGAGTGAGAAGACCGGTAAACGCCACGTGGCTTGCAATCCCGAGATGTCCGGCCAGCCGCTCCAACTCGCCGCGCAACGGCCCCTCACCGACGATGCGCGCTTCAAACGAAATTCCCGCCTCGACCAACGCCGCGTAAACTCGCAGCTGTTGCCGGAGTCCCTTCTTCTCCACCAACCGGGCCACACAAATCAGGCGCAGCGGATGCCTCACGGATCGCAACCGCTTCAGAGTGGGCAACCGGTCCAACCCCCGGCGGACGCAAATAATCTTCTCCGGTTCCAACCCGCGCTCGATCAACGAGAGTCGGCCCATCTCCGTCGACGTGTGCACGAACACCGCGTGGTCGAGCTTTTCGCGCAGCCACCAGTCACCGCCGTGCTCATAAATATCGTAAGCGTGAGCGCCGGCGCTGAAGCGGTGTCCGTCGAGCCGCCCGAGCAACCACGCCGCCGTCGCCGGGGCCCCACCCCATGGCGCATGAATATGCGTGGGTCGGTTCTTCCGAAATGATCCCGCGTAAAGGCAGGCAAACCCGGCCCCCAGCATGTTCTCCCAAAAATTGATCCACGAGGGCGCTCGTCTCGTCAGCAGCCCCATCACCACTTGCCGCAACACTGCCGGCCGCCGCCAACCCTCGTAGGGAATCATCCAAAACAGCGTGAGGAGTTTCCACTTGGGAAACGTTGCCACCGGCAAGCCGCGAAACGTGCCGCCTCCGCCCCACAGCGAATAGATTCTCAGCCGCACACCGCGAGCCTTGAGCGCGATGATCTCACGCTGCAAAAAAGTTTCCGTCGCTTTCGGAAACGTCGTGAACAGATAGGCAATTTCGGGCGGCGCTGACTTCAAGGTCGGATCAGCATGGGATTTACCCTCCGCGCCGCAACGCTGGAGACGCATTTTCCTCGCTCGATTATCCCGGTCGGCTATTTCAGCCGCTCCCGATGAAACTCGTGACAGAGCTGATAAATCTTCTTCGGGTCGCTCATCGTCATCGCTTGGTCAGCCAATTTGCGCGCATCGGCCATCGTCATCGCCCGAATCAAGTAACGCACCGCGGGAATCAGCGGCGGCGTCATACTCAACGAGTCCGCGCCCAAGCCTAGGAGCAGCGGAACAAAGACCGGATCGCCGGCCATCTCGCCGCAGACGCCGACCGTGATCGACTTCCGGTGGCCCTCATCGATCACCTGCTTGATCACCCGCAGCACTGCGGGATGCGTCGGCTCGTAAAGGTGCGCAATGCGGCTGTTCATCCGATCGATCGCGAGCAGGTATTGAATCAAATCGTTCGTGCCGATGCTGAAGAAACCGCATTGGTCCGCCAAAATATCCGCTGTCGCCGCCGCACTGGGAATCTCGATCATCGAACCGACGACGAGGTCCTGATCGAACGGCGTCCCGCGCTCGGTCAGCTCTACCTTGCACTCCTCGAGCACGGCATTGGCCCGCGCCAGCTCCTCGGCTCCACTGATCATCGGATACATCAGCTTGATCACGCCGTGCGCACTCGCCGCCAGCACCGCCCGCAGCTGATCTTTGAAAATGTCGGTGTGTTCGAGGCAGAACCGAATCGCCCGGAAACCCATGAACGGGTTGTTCTCCTTGGGGAACAAATCCGAGTTGCCCGCCATCGGTTTGTCTCCACCCAGATCCAGGGTGCGGATGATCACCGGATTCGGCGCGAGGGCCTTGGCCACGGTCACGTAGGCTTCGACTTGCTCCGCCTCGGTCGGCATCCGCGAGTTGTTCAGGTAAAGGTATTCCGTGCGGAAGAGTCCCACGCCTTCCGCGTTGTATTCTTGGACCAAGCCCACCTCGTCGACCTTTTCGATGTTGGCCATCAAGGTGACTGCGTGGCCGTCCTTCGTGACGGCTGGTTCCCGATTCGCCTCGAGCAACATGCCCTCGTGGGTCTTCTTCTCTTTTTGAATCTCGCCGTAGCGGTGCAGGGTGGCCTCCGAAGGATTGAGGATCACAACGCCATCGTAGCCGTCGACGATAACCCATTCTCCGTTGCGCACTGTCTTGGTAAGATTCCGCATGCCGACGATGGCCGGAACCTTCATCGAACGCGCCACAATCACCGCGTGGCTGGTCTTGCTCCCCGAATCAGTCACCAACGCGAGGGCGGCGCTCCGATCGATGCTGGCCGAGTCGGAAGGCGAGATGTCGTTCGCCACCACGATTCGTTTGTCGGCCAGCCGGCTCAGACTGTTCTCCGCCTGACCCAAAAGATTCTGCAGCACCCGCTGCGCGACATCGCGAATATCACTTGCCCGTTCGCGCAAATACTCATCATCGATCTCAGCAAACGCCTGGATATAGCGCTGCGAAACTTTGTTGAAACAGGTTTCGATATTCAGCCCCGTCGTCTCGAAGTCTCGCGTCATCTCCGCGATCAGCGCCTGATCTTCCAACACCATCAGATGCGCGTCAAAAATCCGCGCCTCATCGGGGCCGATATTCTTTTCTACCTCCGCTTGGATCTTCGTAATCTGCTGACGGGTCAACAGCACCGCTTTGTCAAAACGGTCTAATTCCGCCGCCCGCTTGCCCTCATCTACTTGATAATGGGGCACCTCCACCTCTGTCTGAATAAACACAAACACCTGCCCGTAAGCGATTCCCTGGGATGCGGGAATCCCCTGGAGGACCACTTCAGTGTTGGTAGATGAATCCGATGACATTAAGAGGATGGCCGCCGGGAGACGCCCAAGGCGGTGGCACACGATAACCGGAGCCTACTCCGACTGGTCAACGCGATTTACGCAAGTGTTCCTGTCATCACAAACGCCGACGGGCCCCACTTCTCCTGAATGAACGCCTCCACCGGGGCGATCGCCACCCCTTCGTCAATCAGGGCAAATGAAGCACTGCCGCTTCCGCTCATGAGGGAACTGAGGCCAAATCGCTCCGTCAGCGCCGCCCGCATCGCCGCGAGCGCGGGGTATTTTGCAAAAACGGCTGCCTCCAGATTATTGCAGAATAGCTGGGAAATGTCGGCTTTCTCATCCTCCCGCCAAGCCGCGAGACGCGCTTCGGCCTCGGGAGCGGGCAGATAGCTCGTGCCCGTCGAGGCCAGTTGTTGGTAGGCCCACGGGGTCGAGATTCCGAATCCCGGCTTAAACAGCAGCACCCGTTGACCGCGAATCCTCCGGTGGGCCGCCTCACTCAATGACTCGATCTGGTCGCCCTTCCCTCGCATCACCACCGGCGCGTTGCCGACAAACAGCGCGCAGTCCGCACCCAGTGAAGTCGCCACCCGGAGCAGATCGGCCTCCGGCAGCAAGTCGCCCGCCAGCCGATTGAGGGCGCGCAAGGCGGCCACGGCATTGCTACTTCCACCACCCAGACCCGCCCCGACCGGAATCGCTTTCTCCAAGCGAAGCTCAGCCCCACCCCTCCAACCCGTCGCCGCCCGATACGCCGCCGCCGCTTTCAGCACCAAGTTCGACTCGTCGATGGGCAGGGCAGGATCGCTGCACGTCAGCGAGATCGCCTTCGCGGGACTCGCCCGGAGCGTGTCGCCCCACGTGAGCGGAGCTGCCAGCGACACCAAGTCGTGAAACCCGTCCTTCCTGCGTCCGGTGATCGCGAGAAAAAGATTAATCTTAGCCGGAGAAGGGATCGTGATGGAGGGCACGGAGGGGGAATTTTCAAATTGGTCGTGACGGAAGTCGATTGATGTCTTCAAATTACTACGTGCCTGCCCTCCCGTCTTGCGACCTCATTCTTGCCCTAGACCTCCCCACTCGCGACGCCGTCACCCCCATGCTCCGGCAATTGCACGGATCACTCCGCTGGGTGAAGATCGGTCTTCAAATGTTCACCGCCTACGGTCCTGATTACGTCAAAGCCGTCGCCGACGAGGGATTCAAAATCTTTCTCGACCTGAAACTGCACGACATCCCCAACACGGTCGCTAAAGCGGTGGAGTCACTCTCGACCCTACCGATCGACATGCTCACGATCCACACTTCCGGTGGACGCGAAATGATGACGGCCGCGAAGCACGCCCAAGCCCAGTCCAACCCCCATCTCCAGCTCCTCGGCGTCACCGTCCTCACCTCCATGGGTGCGCCGACGCTCAAATCCATCGGGGTCGACGGCGATCTCGGGGACCAAGTCAGCCGACTCGCGGCCCTCGCAGCGGCATCGGGGCTGACCGGGCTGGTTTGTTCAGCCCACGAGGTCGAGCGACTGCGGCGGGAGATTCCCGCTGACGTCCAATTGGTCACCCCCGGGATCCGACCCGCCGGGCAGGCCGGTTCTGACGATCAAAAGCGCGTGATGACTCCGCGGGAGGCCGCCCGCGCCGGTTCCAATTACATCGTGGTCGGTCGTCCCATCCTTAACGCCGCCGATCCCGCGGCGGCCGCCCGCCAAATCTTAACCGAACTCGCCGCATGAGCCGCACCGCTGCCATTCTTCTCGCCGCTGGCCACGGTCGTCGCATGGTCGGAACCGTCACCGACAAAGTGCTCACGCCCCTCGCCGGTCGCCCCGCCTTTGCTTACTCGGCCGCCGCATTCATGGCGAGCGGCGTGGCCGATTTCTACGTGATCGTTTACCGCGATCAACGCCAGATGACCGCCCTCGCCGCCTACGCGCCCACGCCCTCCGTGTTGGTCAAAGGTGGTCGCGAACGCCAAGACTCGGTGATGAACGCACTCACCGTGCTGCCTGAGGATATTAAACACGTTTTTATCCATGACTGCGCCCGCCCCCTCATCACCGCCGAGCAACTCGTCGCCTTGCACAAAATCGTCCGCCGCGAAGGCGCGGTCGTCCTCGCGCATCGGGTGACGGATACCATCAAGCAGCACCACGGCGACGGTGGCTTGCGCACCCTCGACCGCGCCCACCTCTGGGCCATGGAAACGCCCCAAGTGTTTGAGCGCGACCTCATCGTCCGCGCCTACCAGAAAGTGGCCCAACGTGAATTGAAGATCACCGACGACGCTGCGGCCGTCGAACGGCTGGTCCATCCGATCGCCATCCTCGAGAATTCCCGGCCCAATCCCAAACTGACGACGCCCGCCGATATCGCTTGGCTTGAGTTTCTGCTCAAACAACCCGATCTTTGATTTCATGGCCTCTTTTCGCATCGGGCACGGCTACGATATTCACCGCACCGTCGTGGGACGTCCGCTCATTCTCGGCGGCGTGAAATTCGACGCCGACTTTGGGCTCGACGGCCACTCCGATGCCGACGTGCTTACCCACGCGATCTGCGACGCGCTCCTCGGCGCCGCCGGCCTGCCTGATATTGGTCACTTTTTTCCCAACACCGATCCAAAATATAAGAACATCGACTCTCAAATCCTGCTCAAGCACGTCATCGCCGAACTCCACCAACGTCATTATCAGGTCGCCAACATCGACGTATCGGTCATTGCCCAGAAGCCCCGGCTCATCACCCGCCTTGGCGAAATGAAGACCGTGCTCAGTCGCTCGATGGGAATTTCTCCCGATGAAATCGGTCTCAAGGCGACGACCAACGAAAACGTCGACGATCTTGGGCACGGGCTTGCCATTGCCGCCCATGCCGTGGTGCTGATCGAAAAGATCAAACCCTGAGGCACCGGGTTGGAACGAATCACGATGCGCCCTGCCATCGCCTTCCTTTCATTGGCAGCTCTCATCGGCTCGCTCGCGCTCAGTGGTTGCTGGTCGCGCGATACCCCCGTCGAGCAGGGCAACCAGCAACAGATCCTCCACCGGGGCCTCGGGGCCGACGTTGCCGAGCTCGATCCGCACATCGTCACTGGCCTGCCGGAGGTCAATGTCGTCTCGGCCCTGTTCGAAGGACTCGTCGCCGAGGATCCCCGCGACTTGCACCCAGTACCCGGAACGGCCGAAAGTTGGGAGCTTTCGTCGGACCAACTCCGCTACACCTTTCACCTGCGGGCCAACGCGAAATGGTCCAACGGCACCCCCATCACCTCCGCCGATTTTATCGCCTCTTTTCGCCGTGTGCTCACCGCCAGCCTCGGTGCCGATTATGCCGCGATGCTCTACGTCGTGCAGAACGCCGAGGCCTATCACAAGGGCACGTTGACGGACTTCTCCCAAGTCGGATTCGCCGCGCCCGATGCCCACACCCTCGTCATCACGCTTGAGCATCCCACTCCGCATTTTCTCACCCTGCTCCCTCATCCGGTTTGGTTTCCCGTGCCGCTGGCGACGATCGAGCAGTCCGGGCCCGCTGATCGGCGCGGCAACACTTGGACCCGCCCCGAAACCTTCGTCGGCAACGGCCCCTTCACCCTCAAGTCATGGCAACCCGATCGCCGGATTGTGGTCGAGAAATCGCTGACCTATTGGGATGCAGCCCACGTGCGCCTTCGCGCGATCCATTTCCACCCGGCCTCCAGCGTCGAGAGCGAGGAACGCGCGTTTCGCGCTGGCCAGTTACACATCACCGAATCGCTGCCCGTCACCAAGGTCGATCGCTACCGCCGCGACGAACCTGAGGTGCTCCACATCAGCCCGTTTCTCGACACGTATTTCTATCGCCTCAACGTCACCCGACCGGTCCTCAATCAGCGCCAGATTCGACAGGCTCTCTCCCTCGCAATTAATCGCGAAGCCATCGTCGAGAAAATCACCCGCGGCGGTCAGCGCCCCGCTTACAGCTTCACGCCGCCGGGCACTGCGGGCTACCTCCCGCCCCACCGGGTCGCCACGGATTTCGAGGCCGCGCGCGCCTTACTCGTCGAGGCGGGTTATCCCGATGGTCAGGGCCTGCCGTCGTTCGAATTACTCGTCAATAATTCGGGCAACCATCTGATCATCGCGGAGGCGATCCAAGAAATGTGGCGGCGTGAGCTCGGGGTCACCGTGAAGATCGCCAACATGGAGCAAAAAACCCTCCTCGAAACCCGCCGCACCCTCGGCTATCAAATGCTTCGGTCCGACTGGGTTGGCGATTACTTAGACCCGTCGACCTTCCTCAACGTTTTCTCCGGCAATTCCGGCAACAATCACACCGGTTGGTCCAGTTCGGACTACGACTCGCTGCTTTACCAAGCCGAGCGCACCGCCGATCCCACCGCCCGCTATGCGCTGATGCAGCGCGCCGAAAGTATCCTCCTCGACGACGCGCCGATCATTCCGATCTATTATTACACAACGGTGCGCCTACTCCATCCGGCGGTGCGCGGGTGGTATCCGACCCTGCTCGATCATCATCCTTACAAACATGTCTGGCTGGAGCCCTAAATTGATCGTTGGGCTTCTCATCGGGAGCCTCTTCGTGAGCGGTTGCTGGCAACCCAATCCCCCCACGGATTCCCGGACGTTGCGGATCAGTCAACGCAACGAACCCACCGACCTCGACCCGGCGACCGCCAGCCTTCCCGACGAGTTCTTCATTATTCGCGCTCTGAGCGAGGGCCTCGTCTCTCCGTCCCCCGAGGGTGGCACTCCCGTGCCGGCCGCCGCCGAGCGGTGGGAACTCTCGGCAGATCAGCTCACCTACACGTTTCATCTTCGCCCCACCGCCACCTGGTCCAATGGCGAGCCGGTCACCGCGGCCGACTTTGTCGCCTCGTATCAGCGAGTCCTCACGCCCGCGACCGCCGCCGCGAAGGCCAATCTGTTCTTTCTCGTGCGCGGCGCTGAGGACTTTTACCGAGGCGATTTGACGGACTTTTCTGCCGTCGGGTTTCGCGCCATCGCTCCGCTCACGCTGGCGATCACCCTGGAGTATGCCGCTCCGCAGTTTCTCGCGCATGTCGCCAGCGGTCCGTGGATTCCGGTCAACCCGCGCGTCGTCATCCGCTTCGGCACCGGGTGGACTCAACCCGGAAACTTCGTCGGCAACGGCCCGTTCACCCTCGAGGCTTGGCAAGCTCACCAGCACATTGTCGTAAAGAAGCGCGCCGATTACTGGGACGCCGCCAACGTGCACCTCGACGCCATTCGCTTCCAAGCCTTCGACAACGGCGACGCTGAGGAACGCGCCTTCCGCGCTGGCCAGCTCGATCTCACGATAGCCGTGCCCGTCAGCAAGATCGCCGGTTACCAAGCCCAGCATCCGAGCCCGTTGCGCCAAATCCCGCTGCACGAAACCCGCTTCCTCACCTTCAACACCCAGCACGCTCCTCTCGGTGACATCCGCGTGCGGCGTGCCCTCGCTCAGTCGATCGACCGTCGCGCGCTTACCACCCATGTTCTCTCTGGCGGACAGCACCCCGCGTATCAATTCGTTCCGGAGGGCCTCGGCCACTACCGCCACGGCCGCGTGTTGACTGAGAACGCCGCCGGTGCGCGCGTGCTGCTCGCGGAAGCTGGGTTTCCCGACGGTAAAGATTTCCCCGTGCTCGATCTCACCGGCTGGGGGCAGACTTCCGTGCTCGAAGCGATCCAAGCCATGTGGCGCACCCAGCTCGGCATCACCGTCCGCATCGGCAGTCGCGACGCCAAGGTGCATCTGACCGACCTGCAGCAGGGCAACTACGATATCGGCTTCATGACGGCGATCCCCGACGTGGCCGACCCGGGCGACTTGTTGAAAAATTTTCGCACCGGCGCGCCCGACAATTATTCCCGGTGGTCGCACGCCAATTTTGACGCCCTCATCGCAACCGCCGCGCGCACGCCGGACGCAGAAGCTCGTCTCGCCCTCCTCGCCGAAGCGGAGGAACTGTTGACCGACTTTTGTCCGGTCACCCCTCTCTATTTCAACTCCAAGAATTTCCTCCAACGCTCCACCGTTCGCGATTGGCGCGAAGACGCGCTTTGGACTCGGTTCTACCAGGGCACGTCACTGGTCACCCCCTAATGCTTCCGGCCGATTGGCCGTTGAGCGCTCGCGGCCCGAGCTTGCCCACTCACCTAGACCTGCTACTTCTGACCGACAATGATTCGACGTTACTTCGGCCCCATCCTTGCCCTGTTGATCACAACCTTCATCGCCGGCTGCGGAAAAAATACCTCCGCTGGCCACGATCAGCCAGTCGGCCCTGATGGAAAGAAATTAATGGTCTGGCGCGTTGGCAACGGGTCCGAACCCCAGGACCTTGACCCGCAAACGGTCACGGGCGTCCCCGAACACAAGATCATGATGGCGCTCTTCGAAGGCCTCGTTGGGGAAGATCCCCAAGATCTCCACGCTGTGCCTGGGCTCGCCGAGACATGGGAGATCTCCGACGACGGCCTCGTCTACACCTTCCATCTTCGTCCCGATGCCAAGTGGTCCAACGGTCACCCGATCACGGCTGTCCAAGTCGTCGAGTCGTTTCGCCGGATTCTCGCGCCCGGTCTCGCCTCAGAATACGCTTACCTCGTCTACAATTTCGTGGTGGGAGCCAAAGATTACTACGAGGGCCGCATCACCGATTTTTCGCGAGTGGGCCTCACGGCGGTCGATGATCACACGTTCCAAGTCACCCTCCTCCACGCCACGCCTTACCTGCTCAAAATCATGGCAAGCCACTATTCGTGGTGGCCGGTGCCGGTCGACGTCATCACCCAATTTGGAAAATTTGACCAGAAACGCACCGCATGGACTCGGGCGGGCAATCACGTCGGCAACGGCCCATTCATGCTCAAGGAATGGTCGCCCCAGCAACGCGTCGTCGTGGTGCGCAATCCCTACTACTGGGATGCCAAAACCGTCAAACTCGACCAAATCCACTTCTACCCCACGGACGATATCTCGACCGACGAACGGATGTTCCGCACTGGGCAGGTCGACATGACCTACGAACTCCCCAACGCCAAAATCGACGCCTACCGCCGCGATTATCCCGAATCTCTCCGCATCGAGCCCTACCTCGGCGTTTACTTCTACCGGTGCAACGTCACCCGCCCGCCCCTCAACGACAAGCGCGTGCGCCAAGCCCTCGCGTTGGCGATCGATCGCGAGTCCATCGTCCGCAACGTCACCCGCGGCAACGAAACGCCTGCCCTTGCCGTCAGCTACCCCGGCACCGCCGGCTACAGTCCACGCGCCCAACTCACCGGCACGATCGCCGATGCCAAGCGCCTGATGGCCGAGGCGGGTTATCCCGACGGCAAGGGCTGCCCCAAGATCGAGCTGCTTTACAACAGTTCCGAGAACCACCGCGCCATCGCCGAGGCTATCCAGCAAATGTGGCGCAAGAACCTCGGCGTCGACGTCGAGCTCGTGAATCAGGAGTGGAAGGTGTATCTCGATATGCAGCACACCCAGAACTACACGCTGCAGCGAGGGGGCTGGATCGCCGATTACGTGGATCCCCATGTGTTTCTCGAAATCTGGGAAACTGGCAACGGCAACAACGACACCCTCTGGAGCAACGCCGACTACGACCGGCTCCTCCAAGCTGCCCTCGCCGCCCACACCGAGGAAGAGCGCTATGGCTATTACCAACAAATGGACGCCATTCTCGTGGACGAACTACCGATCATTCCGATCTACCACTACACCAAGAAATACGCTCTCAGCCCCCGCGTGAAGGGCTACTGGCCCACCTTGCTCGACAACCACCCCTACAAATACATTTACTTGGAAGACTGATCGGATCTCCCCTCGCCCCCTTAGTCTCCCCTCTTCGTTCTTCGATCTCCGAACCTCATGTTTCGCTTCATCGCCCGCCGCCTCCTCCAGACCATTCCCGTGCTCTGGTTCATCGTTACGGCCACCTTCTTCATGATCCGGTTCGTCCCGGGTGGCCCGTTCACGGCGGAAAAGGCGGTCACTCCGGAAATCCTGCGCAACCTCGAGGCGCACTACGGCCTGAACAAGCCCCTCTACCAGCAGTATTTCGACTACATGAGCAATCTGGTCCTGCGCGGCGACCTCGGGCCTTCGTTCAAATATGCCAGCCGCACGGTCAATGAGATCATTGCCGACAAGCTCCCCGTTTCGATCGAGCTCGGCGCCATCTCCCTCGGCGTGGCGCTCTTCTTCGGCCTCATTCTCGGCATCATCGCGGCCGTGAAGCGCAACTCGATCTTCGACTACATGGCCAGCTCCGTGGCCATGATCGGAATCTGCGTGCCAACCTTCGTGCTCGGTCCGCTCCTCGTGCTCTTCTTTGCCATCCACCTCGGGTGGTTCAACGCCTCGGGCTGGTATTCCAACCTCGATCGCATCCTCCCCTCGGCCACCCTCGGGATGGTCTACGCTGCCTACGTCGCCCGCCTCACCCGCGGCGGGATGCTCGAGGTGCTCAACCAAGATTACATTCGCACGGCCCGGGCCAAGGGCGCTTCCGAGATCCGCGTGATCTTCAAGCACGCGCTCCGCGGTGGTATTCTCCCCGTCGTTTCCTTTCTCGGCCCCGCCATCGCGGGCATTCTCACCGGCTCCTTTGTGATCGAGACGATCTTCCAGATCCCCGGGCTCGGCCGCGAGTTCGTCAACAGCGCCTTCAACCGCGACTACACCCTCGTCCTCGGCACCGTCATCCTTTACGCGAGCTTGATCGTCATGCTCAACCTCATCGTCGACGTCGCCCAGGTTTGGCTGAACCCCAAACTCAAATTTGAATAAGCGCGCCATGGCTTCGACTTGCTCTCCTTCCTCTCTGCCCGTGACGCCGCTCACTCCTGACCAGCTCGAACAAGGCTCCTCGCTTTGGCGCGATGCTTGGCACCGCCTCGCGAAGAACAAGATCGCCGTCTTCGGCGGCGCCACCCTTATCGTGTTGACGATCGCCTGTATTTTCGGGCCCCTCATCAGCAGCTATTCTTACGAGGATCAAAACCTCAATCTCGGCGCCAGTGGCCCGAGCCTCTCCCATTGGCTCGGCACCGACACCCTCGGGCGCGACTTGCTCGTCCGCCTCCTCGTCGGCGGCCGCATCTCCATCGGCGTCGGCCTCTGCGCTACCATCGTCGCCCTCACGATCGGCGTGATCTACGGCGCGGTCGCCGGATTCTTTGGCGGTAAGACTGATGCCGTGATGATGCGCATCGTCGACATCATGTATGCCCTGCCCTTCACGATCTTCGTGATTCTCTTGATGGTCTTTTTCGGCCGCAACATCGTGCTGCTCTTTGTCGCCATCGGCGCGGTCGAGTGGTTGACGATGGCGCGAATCGTCCGCGGCCAGATCATGTCGATTAAGAAAATGGAGTTTATCGAGGCCGCCCGTTCGCTCGGCTTAGGCAAGCGTCGCATCATCTTCCGGCACATGATCCCCAACGTGCTCGGCCCGATCATCGTCTACACGACGCTGACGATTCCCGCCGTGATGCTCCTTGAGGCCTTCCTCAGCTTTCTTGGCCTCGGCGTGCAACCGCCCCTCAGCTCCTGGGGAGTGTTGATCAAGGATGGCGCGGAGAAAATGGAGGAGTTCTGGTGGCTGCTCGTCTTCCCCGGCAGCATCTTTTCCCTCACCTTGTTTTCGCTCAACTTCCTCGGCGACGGCCTCCGCGATGCGCTGGATGTGCAATCTTCCAAAGATTGAGACTGCCTGCGTATTGACACTCTGCCAGTTTGGTAATACCCGTTTTTTATGACCAACGTCACTGTCACCGTCAAAATGCCACAGCCCCTGCACGCCCAACTTGAGGCGGAGGCTGCGCGACGCCGCACCAGCAAGTCCGCAATCCTGCGCGAGGCTTTTGCGCAGCGTGCCGCCGGTGCCCCGGTCGGCTCTTTTCACGAACGCGCCAACCACCTGATTGGCGCCGCTTCTGGTCCCGGTGATCTTTCCGCGCGCAGCAAAACCCTCGTCGGCTATGGGCGATCCCGTCATCCTTGATACCGGACCGCTGGTCGCCGTGATCAACCGTGCCGATAGTCAGCACCGCTGGGCGGTGGAGCAACTCCACGTGTTGCAGCCCCCTTTTTTAACCTGTGAGGCTGTGGTTTCAGAGAGTGTATTTTTGTTGGCCGAAGCGAAGAACGGCGTGCCCACTCTTTTCAACATGCTACGTGAGAATCTGATTCAACTTTCATTTAATTTGGATGAGCATCTCGACGCCGTGACCCGTTTAATTACAAAATACCGGGATGTGCCCATGTCCCTTGCCGACGCCTGTCTTGTCCGCATGAGCGAGCTGCACGACCGCGCCCGGGTCTTCACCCTCGATTCGGACTTCAAATTCTACCGACGTCACGGTCGCCAAACCATTCCCATCATTCATCCTCCTCGATGACTCTCCGCCGCTTCCGGCCCTACTTCAAATACCTCCGTGGTGTCCGCGGTCCGCTGATCGGAGCGATCGTCGCTGGTTTGATCTATGGGCTGGCGAGCGGAGCCGGCCTGCCGCTGATGATCAAGATGGTCTTTCCGAAGATCTTCGCCGATGACGCCGCTCGCCTTGGCACCCTGCAACTCCTGCTCATCGCCTCGTGGCTTCCGGCGATCTTTCTGATCCGCGGCGTCGCCGGGTTTATCAACAGCTACCTGATTCAGTTTGCCGGCGTGCGCGTGCTCGAGGCCATCCGCTTCGATTACTTTAATAAACTTCAGTTTCTCCCGCTCTCGTTCATCCAGAAACAAACGTCCGGCGACCTCATCTCCCGCGGCATCGCCGACACGAACCAGCTCCAGTTCTCGCTCACCACGATCGCCAACGACGGCGTCAAACAGCCCGCGTCGCTCCTCGGTTCGGTCGGCTTTTTGATCTGGGCCGCGTTCAATGAAAAGGGCGTCGTGCTCGTGCTCGTCTGCCTCGCGTTGATCCCTCTCTGCGTCTTTCCGATCCGCTACATCGGCAAAAAACTTCTCGCCCGCGCCCATCAGATTCAAGCCCAGCTCGGCACCGTCACCGACCGGTTTGCGGAAAACCTCAGCGCGGCCAAGGAAGTGCGCGCCTTCGGACTCGAGGATCAACAGATCACTCGTTTCTCCATCGAGAGCCGCGGTCTCATCAATTTCCAGATGAAAGCGGTGAAGTATGCGCAGGCCCTCACGCCCGCCATCGAGATCATCTCCGCCTTCGGACTCTCCCTCACGCTCATCTACGCCTACCGCACCGGCGTGAGGCTCGATTCGTTTCTCGCCATCGTCACGGCGCTGTATTCGAGCTACGAGCCGATCAAGAAACTCGGTGCGCTCAACAACGAGATCAAGCGCGGCACGAGCGCCCTCGTTCGCCTTGAGCACGTGCTCGACGAACCGCTCGTGATCACCGATCCCGCGGAGCCCGTCGAGGTCGGCCGGTTGCATGGCTTGGTCGCGTTCAACCAAGTCAACTTCGCTTACAAAACGGGTGAACCGGTGCTCCACGACATCAGCGTCACCATTCCGGCTGGGTCTGTCTGCGCGTTGGTCGGACCGAGTGGGGCCGGCAAATCCACCTTCGCCAATCTCGTCCCCCGTTTCTTCGAAGTCACCGGTGGCAGCGTCACCGTTGATGGCCACGACATCCGCTCGCTACGGATCGCCGATCTTCGCCGCAACATCGCCGTCGTCTCGCAGGACCCGGTGCTCTTCAACGACACGATTTACAACAATCTCCTGCTCGGTCGCGTCGACGCCACGCGTGCCGAGGTCGAGGTCGCGGCCCGCAACGCCCATGCCGCCGAGTTCATCCACGACCTTCCGGCGGGCTACGACACCATCGTCGGTGAGCGCGGCGCCCTCCTCTCCGGCGGTCAGAAGCAGCGCATCGCCCTCGCGCGCGCCTTTCTGCGCAACGCCCCGATTCTCATCCTCGACGAAGCCACCTCCGCGCTCGACTCCCAGAGCGAGCAGATGATTCAGGACGCGCTCCAACACCTCGTCGTGGGCAAGACGGTTTTTATCATCGCTCACCGCTTCAGCACGATCCGCGATGCCTCGCGCATCCTCGTCTTCGATCAGGGGAAGATCGCCGCGTCCGGCACTCACGCCGAACTCTACGCCGCCAATCCCCTCTATCGCACCCTCTACGACCGCCAACACCAGTCGGCGTAGCCGCGCGCCCTCCGCATGTCCGCACCGACGCGCATCCTCGTCATCCGCCGCCGTTACCTCGGCGATATCGTCCTGCTCGGCTCGGTCTTCCGCAATCTGCGCCTACACTTTCCCGATGCGCAGATCACCCTCCTCGCTGAGCGAGCCTTCGCGGCGATCGGCGGCCTCCATCCCGACGTCCACGCGATCCTCACCTTTCCGCGCCGGTTCACCGAGTGGCCCGCGTTCATTCGCCAGCTGCGCCAGCGGGGATTCACCCACGTCCTCGATTTCGACAACACCGACAAAACCGCCCTCGCCGCTCGCCTAAGCGGAGCGGCGTTGCGCGTGACCTATGACCGTGAGACCAATCCCTATCGCCACCGATGGGTTTACACGGGGCAGGCGCGCATCACCAACGAGTTTTATACCAGCCGGCACATCACCGAAACTTACTTGAAATTGCTCGAGCCGGCCGGGGTTCCGGTGGTCCGCCGTGAGATCAAACTGAAGACGC
>Ga0105055_10001374_pt1 | contig 39383 bp, 35 predicted proteins | sample BON03_FD_78090 | JGI IMG/M metagenome (GOLD analysis project Ga0105055, IMG submission 78090) | Freshwater microbial communities from Lake Bonney liftoff mats and glacier meltwater in Antarctica - BON-03 | ecosystem: Environmental > Aquatic > Freshwater > Ice > Glacier meltwater | place: Lake... | reverse complement strand
GAGGGCCCGCACCACGACAACCGACAGCCGCACCGCGCACGCGCCTCGGCCACCCCCTCGACACCACCATTATTTTCAAGCCGCCCCGCGCCCGGCTGCCCCCCCCCCCCCCCCCCCCGCCCCGTTGTGTTATTTATCATGATCGTCTCTGGTATGCGGTCCTTGCGCTGCCACTGCGTTCAGCATGCGTCATTCGTATTTTACGATACTGCGTCCCCCCCATTATCGCAATTCAAACACGCCCCGGGGACAGCTGCGCCGGGCACCTGGGAGTGGCCCGCTCAGGATCCGGAATCAAACGCGGTATCGCCGTCTGCCACCGGGACACCGGTGGCACGCACCGCATGAAAATCGAACAATGTCCGGTCCAGCAGATGCGACGGCTTGATGTTCTGGATGCTGGTCAGCATGGTATCAATACGCCCCGGGTAACGGCGTTCCCAATCCTGCAACAAAGCCTTCACTTCCTTGCGTTTCAGGGTTGCCTGGGAACCGCACAGCGTGCACGGAATAATCGGAAATTGCCGCAGTTCCGCGTAGGCTTCGAGATCTTTTTCCTCGCAATAGGCCAGCGGGCGGATCACCACATTACGGCCGTCGTCGGACACCAGCTTGGGCGGCATCGCCTTGAGCTTGCCGCCGTAAAACATGTTCAGGAAAAAAGTTTCAAGAATATCGTCGCGGTGATGTCCCAATGCAATCTTGGTCGCACCCAGCTCCTGCGCAACACGATACAGCACGCCGCGGCGCAGCCGCGAACACAACGAACACATGGTCTTGCCTTCGGGTATGACCCGCTTGACGATGCTGTAGGTATCCTGATTTTCGATATGGAACGGCACGCCCAGTCGCGTCAGATATTCCGGCAACACATGCTCCGGAAACCCCGGTTGTTTCTGGTCGAGGTTGACGGCGATGATGTCGAAATGTACCGGTGCGCGACTGCGCAGATGCAGCAGAATATCGAGCAACGCATAACTGTCCTTGCCGCCGGACAGGCAGGCCATGACCTGGTCACCGTCTCGGATCATGTCGAAATCGGCAATGGCCTGCCCGACCTGCCGGCGCAGGCGCTTGGCGAGTTTGTTCGATTCAAAAGACGCCTTGCGCTCCCGGTTGCTGCGCGGCGATATATGCACGACCTGTGTATCCATGATGTTCTGCTCCGGCCGCGCGGCAAACCACACTCGCGCTGACCTGTTTACCTGTTGATAATTCGCTTTTATTTCCCGCGGCTATACCGCAATGCTGCGCCCGCCATCCACGGCAAGGATCTGTCCGGTCACATAAGGCGCCGATATCAGGAATTCTACGGCGCCGGCAATATCGGCGGGTTCACCGCTGCGTTTGAGCACCGTCTGGTTGACGATACGCTGGCGCTCGATGTCATTCTGCCAGGTCGGCCCTTCAGGCCAGACTATCGTCCCCGGCGACACGCCGTTGACTCTGATCTGCGGCCCCAGCTCGCGCGCCAACGCGCGCGTCAGCGCCAGCAGCCCGCCCTTGGCCGCGCTGTAGACCAGATGATTCCTCAGCGGCAGTTCGGCATGGATGTCGATGATGTTGATGATGCAACCCTGCACCTTGCGCAACTCCGGTGCCGCCGCCTGCGACAAAAACAGCGGCGCCTTCATGTTGGTGCCCACCAGATCATCCCAGGCCTGCTCGTCGATTTCACCCACCGGTGTCGGATAAAAGCTGGACGCGTTATTGATCAGTGCGTCGAGCCGCCCGAACGCAGTCACCACATCCTTGACCAGTTGCGACCAGGAACCGGGCTTGAGCAGATCGGCACGCGCCAACACTGCCGAGCCGGCGCGCAAATCGTTAAGCTCCTGCTGCAACAGCTGCGCATCCTGAGTCGAGCGATGATAGTTCACCACCACATTGGCCCCGCTCGCGTGCAACCGCCGGCATATCGCCGCGCCTACGCGCCGCGCACCGCCAGTGATCAGGACTGTTTTGCCTGCCAGGCTATCGCTCATGATTGCTGTCGGGGGCCTGTTGTCGACTTCGCGGGTTCATGTGGCTGATTCGCGTAATTCATTGTTTATTTTATCGTATTATCCCGCGGTGACTCCCGCGCAGCAGCATCCTTCTCTCCCGCCACCTACTGCCGATGCGCTCGAATTGAGCGGCCGTCTGCAGGTTCTGATCAACCGGGAGATACAGGCCGCCGGGGGCTGGATCAGTTTTGCGCGTTACATGGAGCTGGCGCTGTACGCCCCGGGCCTCGGTTATTACAGCGCGGGCAGCCGCAAACTCGGGGCTGCCGGCGATTTCACCACCGCACCGGAGTTGTCACCGCTGTTTGCCCGCACGCTGGCACGGCAGGTGGCAGAGTTGATGAGCGCCGGATTGACCGACATCGTGGAACTGGGTGCCGGCAGCGGCGCACTGGCCGCCGTGCTGCTCGATGAACTGGCCGCACTCGACTCCCTGCCCCAGCATTATCTGATCCTTGAGGTAAGCGCCGACCTGCGCGAACGGCAACAGGCTTATCTCGCGGCAACCGTGCCGCAACTGGCACATGGCGTGCAATGGCTGGACCGCCTGCCGGAGCACCTGAGCGCCGTCGTCATCGGCAATGAAGTGCTGGATGCCCTGCCTGTGCATCGCATACGCGTACAGCAGAGTGGCATCGAAGAAATCGGCGTCGCTGTAAACAATATCGGTTATGTCCGGGAAAGTCGCCCGGCGGCAGCCGCGTTGACCGCACGCGCCCAGGCACTCGCATTGCCTGATGATTATGAAACCGAAATCGCCATGGCTGCACCGGCACTGCTTGCCGATCTCGCTCACCGTCTGGACCGCGGCGTCCTGCTGTTCATCGATTACGGCTTTCCGGCGCATGAGTTTTTTCATCCGCAACGCGACCGCGGCACACTGATGTGCCACTACCGCCATCACGTCCACGCCGATCCTTTTCTGTGGCCCGGCCTGCAGGACATCACTGCACATGTCGACTTTAGCGCCATTGCACACGCCGGCGCCGAACTCGACCTGCTGGGTTATACCGGCCAGGCCCAATTCCTGATCAACTGCGGCATTACCGATTTGATCTCGGCAGTCCCGGCCGCGGATGCCCGGCGCTACGCCCCGCTGGCCGCACAAGCGCAGAAACTGCTGTCGCCAGCGGAAATGGGCGAACTGTTCAAGGTCATTGCGCTGGGCCGGGGAATCACCGCCCCTTTATCGGGGTTTCGCAGCGGAGACCGTTCACACACGCTGTAGCACGCCTGTCGCACCACCGTTATCATGGTGGCGGCCATGTCCATTCTCCGCCTGCTCACGTTCACCTTGACCGCCGCGCTGCTGTCCGGCGGAGCAGCGCTGGGCGCGGAATCATCCGCTGTAGCGCAGGCAAAATACCTGTGGTCGCAAAGCCCTCACGGCCGCATGCTCGAACGCATACTGCCACCGTCCATCGAACCCGCGCAGTTGCCTGAACCGAAATCCGCAGGCGCGCGACTGGCCGCGCGTTATTGCGTGCAATGCCATTACCTGCCCAACCCGCAGATGCATACCGCCGCGCGCTGGCAACCCGTCATCGAACGCATGGTGTGGCGCATGCAGGGCCGCGGCAATCTGGGTGCGGTGATGACGGAGATGATGGCCGATGTGCAGGCACCCACTGCGGCTGAAGCCGCCACGCTGGCCGCGTACCTGGAAAAACACGCACAAAAGGAAATCGATCCCGCACATCCGGCATTGAACACCACGGCCGGTCAGATGTTCAGCATCGCCTGCTCGCAATGCCACGCGCTGCCCGACCCGCAGCGCCACACCGCGCGCGAATGGCCGGGCGTGGTCAAGCGCATGCAGGGCCACATGGCCTGGGCCAATACCGTGGTCGGTGTCAGCGAACTGCGCACCAACCCGGTACTGGAAACCGCGGAAATCGTCCGCCTGCTACAACGTTATGCGCGCGGAGAAGTTAAGCGGTAACCGTCAGACTTTAGGTACCGTCATGCCGCGCTGCACCGCCGGTCGCTTGGAGATTCTGTCGAACCAGCGTTTCACGTTGGGGAAATCGTTGAGATCGGTCTTGTGCCATTCGTAACGCGCAACCCAGGGGTACGTCGCCATGTCGGCAATGGTGTATTCGCCGGCCAGCCATTCATGCCCGGCCAGATGCTTATCAAGCACGCCATATAATCGCCGCGTTTCGGTGACGTAACGTTCGATCGCATAAGGCACCGACTCCTTGGCCGCGCGCAGGAAATGATGCACTTGCCCGAACGTCGGCCCGACGCCGCCCATCTGGAACATCAGCCATTGCAGCGCGTCGTAACGGCCGCGCACGGCCTGCGGCAGAAATTTTCCGGTTTTGCCGGCGAGATAAATCAGGATCGCACCTGATTCCATCAACGTGATCGGCTTGCCGTCGGGACCCTCGGGATCGACGAGCGCCGGAATCTTGCTGTTGGGATTAATGGCCACGAATTCCGGCGTGAACTGGTCGCCCTTGCCGATATGGATGGCGTGCGTCTGATACGGCAGCCCGCATTCCTCAAGCATGATGGACACTTTGCGGCCATTGGGCGTGGTCCAGGTGTAAAAGTCGATCATCGGAGATCCTTTTATAACCAGTTGATTTAATTAACTATTTTATAATGCCTTGGAGTGCATCCAGGCGTGCCTGTGCCACCGCCGCCTTGATCTGGTCTGCCCCGGTCTGCTGACGCGCAACAGCACCGGCATCCACTGCCAGCGCCGCAGCATGCGCACGTTGCAGGTGCCGCCGTGTACGTTCACCACCGGCGACACCTGCCAGTGCGGCCTGCACCAAAGCAGTCACGCGTTCCGGCCGCCGCCACGCATCCACTGCCTCGAACAGCGCCATCAATTCCTGCGCGCCCAGATCAGCGCCATCGGCAATCGCATTCGCATGGCGCGCCGCCAGCACCGCAAGATCGCGGCAGGCGGCCGGCGCCCGCAGTTTTGCACACAAGGCTTCCACCGCTTCCGGCTCGAGCACGCGCAGCAGCGCCGCAAAGCGTACTTCCAGCGACGCCTGCTGCTGCGCTGCAGCGTCCAGTGCCGCCAGTGCCGCTTCCGCTTCTCCCGCATCGTACAGCGCATCAATCTGCGGCAGTACGCGCGCCAGCGCCCCGCACTCGCGCAACACGCCAAACAGCGTCGATGGTGTGCGTTCCAGCAGGCCCTTGGCCAGTTCCTGCCACACGCGCTCCGCCACCAGCGCATCGGCCTCGCCGGCCTGCACCATCTGCACCATCAGCGCCTGCGTTTCGGGCGCCACGCTGAAATCGAAGCGCGCAGCGAAACGCGCAACGCGCAGGATACGCACCGGATCTTCGGCAAATGCCGGGCTGACATGGCGCAGCACGCCCTGCCCGATATCCTCGGCGCCGTGATGCGGGTCGATCACCTCCCCCGACTCGTCGCGCGCCATGGCGTTAATGGTCAGGTCGCGGCGCTGCAGATCCTGCTCCAGTGTGACATCGGGAGCGGCATGAAAAGTAAAGCCGTGATAACCGGGTGCGGTTTTGCGTTCGGTGCGCGCCAGCGCATATTCCTCGTGGGTCTGCGGATGCAGGAACACCGGAAAATCCCGACCCACCGGCCGGAATCCGAGCTTGACCATTTCCTCAGGCGTCGCACCAACCACCACGTAATCGTGATCCTGCACCGGCAAGCCGAGCATTTCATCGCGCACTGCGCCACCGACCACGTAGATTTTCATGTGATTTCAGTCCGAACGAATCCGCTTGCCGCAGTCGTGCTCAGCGTCCTGCAATATCGCGGAAACGCTGATACCGCGCACGGGGCGTGCGCACAGCCAGCCATACGGGTGCCACGGCTTCAAGGGGCTGCGGTTTGATGCCAAACGGGAACGTGCTGTCGCATACGCTGTCGATAGTCATCGAACGCAGATTGTCGCGCGTCAACAATTTCATCGGCAGCCATTCCATGGCATACGCCTGGCACCAGGACAAGGCGCGGTTCAACCCGATGATCGGTCGCCGATGCCCTGTGACCCTGCACACATAAGCCGCCAGTTCGCGCAAGGTGTAACGTTTCGGCCCGCACAGGTCATAACTGCGCCCGGCGGTTCCGGTATCCGCCAGTGCATGCACAAAAGTCGCAACCACATCTTCGACATACACCGGCTGGAAACGCGCGCCGGGACTTGCCAGCACCAGCACCGGCAGCAACCGCGCCAGACCGGCGAACAGATTCAGGAAACTGTCATCCGGCCCGAAAATCACCGAGGGTCGGAATATCGTCACGTCGAGTCCGGATTCGCGCACGATGCGCTCTGCCTCGCCCTTGCTGCGCAGGTACGCGCTGGGCGCATCCGGCGCCGCGGCCAGTGCACTCATGTGCAGCAAGCGCCGGACGTTTGCAGCACGGCAGGCGGCAACCACTTTTTGCGCCAGCCCGACGTGAGCCGCGTTGAAACCACGTTTGCCACGGGCGTCGTGCAGGACGCCGGCCAGATTGATGACGGCATCGCTGCCCTTGATGACCGCTGCCAGTGCTGCCGGATCGTGTACGTCGGCAACGACGACATCTACCGTCGGCAACAAAATCAGCGGTTTCGCCCGTTCGCGGTCGCGGGTCGGGACACGCACCCGGTAGCCGCGTGCAGCCAGTTGCTGGCAGAGGTGCCGCCCGACAAATCCTGCGCCGCCGATGATGGTGATATTGGTTAACTGCACAGGCTTATTCTACCCTTCACCCATCACCAGTTCAGTGGGCTCAGGGCGTATCTCCCAGCGACTGCTCGCTGTCACGGGCGCGCGGCTCAATGATGCCGATGCGGGCGCGCAGGGATTGCGTCTGCTGGCTGAAGTTGTGCGCGTAATAACTGGAATTCGCCATCACCTTCTTGACGTAATCCCGGGTTTCATTAAACGGAATGCTTTCGGCATAAATCGCCGCCTCCATGCTCCGGTCGTCGCGCCAGACACGGGCGCGTCCCGGTCCGGCGTTATAGGCTGCAGAAGCCAGCACCGGGCTGCCGTCAAGTTTGTCGAGCACATGGCGCAGATAGTAGGTGCCGAGGCTGATGTTGGTGTCGACTTCGGTCACCTTGGACCAGTGCCAGCCCTTGAGTCCGATCTTGCCCGCCACCCAGCGCGCAGTCGCCGGCATCAGTTGCATCAGACCGCTGGCGCCTACACGTGACTTGATCTGCGCGATAAAGCGGCTTTCCTGGCGGATCAGCCCGTTGACCCAGGCTTCGTCGAGACCCAGCTGACGCGCCGCGACCTGCAGCTGTTCCCGGTACGGGGCCAGATAACGCAGGCCAAAATCATGTTCGAACAACGTGCGGTCGGCAGTATTGATCGCACGGTCATACACCGCATTGCGACGCGCGAATTCTGCCGCTGCCAGCAAGTGCCGGTCGTCAAAGCCGCGTATCGCCCACAGCCACTCGCGGATGCCTTCCAGCCGCACATCCAGCCGGAACAGTGCCAGCGCACGCTGAATACCGGGTCGCCCGGCGATATTGCGGATGTCTGCTTCCGTCGGCTTGTAGGCCGTTGCCGGTGCACTCACCGCACCACCCAGATCCTCAAGAGCGAGCTGTCCATAAAAACTGTAATCTGCCGACAGCGGTTTCAGCAGCGTCACGGCCTCGGCTTCACGACCACTCGCCTTCAATGCGCGCGCCTTCCAGTAGCGCCATGCCGGCTCCTCCGCCTCCTTCTGCGTCATCGACTCTATCGTCGACAATACTTCGTCCCAGCGCCGGGCGCGCAGCGCCGCGCGCACCTTCCACGCCAGTTGCTGATCACTCATGCCCTCTGCATGCGAGTACCAGTCAAGTGCTGCCGGATCATGGCGCAGCGCACCGAAATATCCGATCATGCCCCACACATACGAACGCTCGTCCTCTGAGAACTGCGGCGCAAGTTTCTCCCAGTGCGCAGCCGCCTGCGACGGAGAAGTACGCGCCAGCCGGTACGCCGCAAACATCATCGCCTCACGTCCGCCACGGGATTTCAGATTGGTGCGGGCGTTCCCGAGATATCGCCCCGGATTGCCGTAAATGGCAGACAACGTGCTGGCGTCCGGCGCCTGGCCTTTGGGCAGATAAGCCCCAACCGCGTTGGCCAGCCGGACCTGCCCCGCCTCCAGCGCCAGGCGGACGCGCATCCAGATGTCCTCCTTGGACAGTTGTCCGGAATCGACCAGCGCTGCGAACAGCGGGTCACAGCTGCTGGGCAAGTCGCGGGCAACGAACCACAGTGGGCGCGCTTCGCGCAGCGCCAGCGTGTCGGTACGGACACGCGCCTGCAAGGTATAACAAATCAGCTCCAGGTCATCGTTGACCAGTGTCGGCAGTTCGGCGCTGAACAGCGACCATTGCTCGGTTTTTCCCAGCTGCTTCAGCCAGTCGCGGCGCAGATAGTCCGACAGTGGGGTATCACGGTTGGCGGCCAGGTAGGCGCGGATTTCTTGCGGTTCACGCGTATCGAGACTGGCCTGCAATCGCCAATACTGCACATAGGGTTCAAGCAAATGGCCCTGGAAGCGCGGCGCAATCTGTTCCAGCTTCCTGCTGTCACCGGCACGGGCGGCATCACGCGCCGCCAGAAACACATCATCCAGTGCGGCAGCACCTGCGGTCGCGACGGTCAGCATGCAAGCCGCCGCCGCAACCATACTTACCCAGAAAAATCTCAATGACATGGCATTACTTCAACACCGCTTTGCGTCAGTTTGAGTAAAATTCATAAGTTATTGATTATACGTGTTTTTATGAGAGAAACAAGCGGTAGGCCGGATTGCGCGTCTCGTCACACCAGGGATAACCGACCTGCGCCAGGAAAGCCTTGAACTTGGTCTTGTCCGCAGGCGGCACTTCCATGCCCACCAGCACCCGTCCGTAATCCGCGCCGTGGTTACGGTAATGGAACAGACTGATGTTCCAGCCCCGGCTCATGCTGGTCAAAAATCGCACCAGTGCGCCGGGCCGTTCCGGAAATTCAAAGCGGTAGAGGATTTCATTTTTCACGTCGGGCGCATGCCCGCCGACCATGTGGCGCACATGGAGTTTCGCCAGTTCATTGGCACTGAGATCCAGCGTCTGCAAACCGCGCCGCCGCAACATGCGCACCAGCTGCGCCGTTTCCTTGCGGTTGCGCACCTGCACGCCGACAAATACCCGTGCCCGCTGCGCATCGTCATAGCGGTAATTGAACTCCGTCACATTGCGTGATCCCAGCAGTTCGCAGAATGCCTTGAAGCTGCCGGGTTTTTCCGGGATCGTCACCGCGAGTACCGCCTCGCGGTTTTCGCCGAGCTCCGCTTCTTCTGCGACAAAACGCAGCCGGTCAAAGTTCATGTTGGCGCCGCAGGCCACGGCCACAAATGTCGCACCGCGCGATTTTTTGCGTTCGGTCCAGGCCTTGGCGCCGGCAATCGCCAACGCACCCGCCGGCTCGAGTATCGCGCGCGTATCCTCGAACACGTCCTTGATCGCCGCACACATGGCATCGGTATCGACACGAATCACTTCATCCACCAGCGTGCGGCACAGCCGGAAGGTCTCTTTGCCCACCTGCTTGACGGCCACACCGTCGGCAAACAATCCGACCTGGGCGAGCTTGACGCGACGCCCGGCCTTCAGTGACTGGTACATGGCGTCGGCATCCGTCGGCTCAACGCCGATTATCTTGATCTCCGGTCGCAACCGCTTCACGTAAGCCGCAATACCGGCAATCAGCCCGCCGCCGCCCACGGCGACGAATATCGCGTCTATGGGCCCGGGATGCTGGCGCAGAATCTCCATGCCGATGGTACCTTGCCCTGCAATCACATCCGGATCATCGTATGGGTGGACATAGGACAGCTTGCCGCGACGTTCCAGCGCATGGGCATGCGCGGACGCCTCGTCATAAGAATCTCCGTGCAGCACCACTTTGGCGCCGCGCGCGCGCACCGCATTCACCTTGATGTCAGGCGTGGTCACCGGCATGACGATGGTCGCCTTGCAGCGCAGGCGCTGCGCTGCAAGCGCAACGCCCTGGGCATGGTTGCCGGCTGATGCGGCAATTACGCCGCGGCGCAGGGCTTCCGGAGTCAGGTGCGCCATCTTGTTGTAAGCACCGCGCAGCTTGAAGGAAAACACCGCCTGCATGTCTTCGCGCTTGAGCAGCAGGCGGTTTTTCAATCGCCGCGTCAGATTCGGCGCCAGTTCCAGCGGTGTCTCCACTGCCACGTCATAAACCCGCGCATTAAGAATACGTTCCAGATAATCCGGTTTTTTCTGCGTTCTTTTCATTACCTTTTTCACACCGCTTTATTACACCTTTCTCAAGTTCATTTCCGTCACATTCGTGATTACCAAAGACTATCAGGAATGCTGCCTGCAGGCGATGGATGCCAGCGGTGGAATGATTCGTGTATATTGATTCGCGAGCGCAACATGGAGCAACAAATGAGTCAGGACGCTTTAAAACAGGCGGCGGCGCAGGCCGCAGTGGCCCTGGTGCCTGCAGGCAGTGTCGTCGGCGTCGGCACCGGCTCGACAGTCAATTTTTTCATCGACGAACTGGCACAGATCAAGGGCCGCATCGACGGTGCGGTATCCAGTTCCGACGCCAGCGCGGCAAGGCTCAAAGCGGCCGGCATACATGTGCACGATCTGAACAGCGTGCGCGAACTGCCGGTTTACATAGACGGGGCCGACGAAGTCACGCGCCACTTGACCATGATCAAGGGCGGCGGCGGCGCGCTGACCCGCGAGAAAATCGTTGCCGCCGTGGCCGAGAAAGTCATCTGCATCGCCGACGCCTCGAAACTGGTCGATGTGCTGGGCCGTTTTCCACTGCCGGTGGAGGTAATCCCGATGGCACGCTCCTACGTGGCGCGCGAAATCGTCAAGCTGGGCGGCCAGCCGGAATGGCGCGTCAACTTTGTCACCGACAATGGCAACCTGATACTGGATGTGCACAACCTGACCATTCTTGATCCGCAGAATCTGGAAATGCTGCTGAATCAGATCACCGGCGTGGTCACCAACGGGTTGTTCGCCCGCCGGCCGGCCGACGTGCTGCTGCTGGCAGGCAAAGATGGGGTGGAAACGCTGCGGCGCCCGGGCAACGCCACGAAACTGTCATAATTCTCTGCTATTAATTGCTCTTTACCGTAGAAGACAATCGTCATGCCGGACCATACGCTGAAGCAATTTGATACCGAACTGGAAGAAATCCGTTCGCGGGTGCTGCAGATGGGCGGCCTGGTCGAGGAACAGATCACCCGCGCGCTGGAAGCCCTGACCAGCGGCAATACCAAGCTCGCACTTGAGGTGATGGAAAACGACCATCGCGTCAACGCGCTGGAAGTCGCTCTCGACGAAGAATGCAGCACTGTCATCGCCCGCCGCCAGCCTGCGGCCAAGGATCTGCGCATGGTCATGACCGTGGTCAAGACCATCACCGATCTCGAGCGCATTGGCGACGAAGCCGCCAAAATCGCCCGCATGACACTGGCGATTTACGAAAGCGACCGGCCAACGGTGCCCCGCACCTCGGAAATCCAGAGTGTCGCTGACATCGCCCTGGGCATGCTGCGTAACTCTCTGGATGCTTTTGCGCGCCTGGACACGACGCTGGCAGCAACGGTGGTACGCCAGGACGAACGGGTAGACAAAGCCTTCGTCAGCATTCTGCGGCAACTGATTACGTTCATGATGGAAGACCCGCGGACTATTTCCCACGCCATCGAAATCCTGTTCATCGCCAAAGCAATTGAGCGCATCGGCGATCACGCCAAGAACATGTCCGAGTACGTGGTTTATCTGGTCAAAGGCAAAGACGTGCGCCATACCAGCATCGAAACACTGGAACGCGAAGCGCTGGGATAGTCTCCACCCGCTGCAACCGTACGACCGTGCGACCGCATGGTACACTCCCGCGCAGACAGCAGAGCGGGCGCACGGCCATGCGGGCAATGCCAGCAACAATGATCATGGGAACATATTGAGGTGGGCGACCAGTCCACCATCGCCGCTGTAGACCTCGGCTCCAATTCGTTTCATTGCCAGATCGCCCGCGTTACCGGTGATCAGTTCTACCCGCTGGATTCGCTGCGAGAACCGGTGCGCCTGGGTGCCGGACTGGGCAAGGACAAGCACATTGATGAAGAGTCGCAGGAACGCGCACTGGCCTGCCTCGCGCGCTTTGGCGAAAGGCTGCGCGGACTTGATCGCCACGCCGTACGCGCCATCGGCACCAACACGCTGCGCGTCGCCAAAAACGCCAAGCCCTTCCTGAGAAAAGCCCGCACGGCACTGGGTTTCCCGATCGAAGTCGTTGCCGGGCGGGAAGAAGCGCGGCTGATCTACCTCGGCGTCTCACACAGCCTGCCGACCTCCCGGGAAAGACGCCTGGTCATCGACATCGGTGGCGGCTCCACCGAATTCATCATTGGCACCGGTTACAAACCGCAACGGCTGGAAAGCCTGTTCATGGGCTGCGTGTCGTACAGCCTGCGCTTTTTCCGCGACGGCCGCATCACCAAATCAGCGTTCAAGGAAGCGGAATTGGCAGCTCGCGCGGAACTGCAACCGATCGTCAGCAATTACGCCAGCGGCAACTGGCGGCACGCCGTAGGGTCTTCGGGGACCATCCGCGCGATCGCGGAAATTCTGCAGTTATCCGGCTACACCGATGGTCTGGTCACGCTGGACGGCCTGGACCGGCTGCGCAGCCAGCTGATCAAGGCCGGTGACATCTCGCGTGCCAGCCTGCCCGGGCTGCGTCCTGACCGCCAATCGGTGCTGGTCGGCGGCATGGCCATCCTGCAGGCCGCATTCGACGAACTCGGCATCGAAACGCTGACGCCAGCCACCGGCGCAATGCGCCAGGGCATACTCTACGACATGCTCGGCCGTTTCCATCATCACGACATGCGTGATGTCACCGTCACGCAATTTATGCGGCGCTACCATGCCGATATGCAACAGGCGCGGCGTGTCGGCGCGCACGCCTCTTCATTGTATGAAAGACTTGCCGGCAATGCTCTTGATGAGGACGCCACGCAGCTGCTGGGGTGGGCTGCCAAGCTGCACGAAATAGGCATTCCGGTCGCATACAGCGGTTACCACAAGCACTCGGCTTACATCATCAGCAACGCTGACATGCCGGGATTCTCCCGCGAAGAACAGGAGCACCTGGCAACATTGATACTCCTGCATCGTCGTTCATTGAAAAAATTTCCGGAAGACCTGCCCGAGAAAATTGACCGCTCAGTTGTACTGGCGCTGCGTCTGGCAGTGGTGTTGTGTCGGGCACGGCGCGATACGCGCTTCCCGCCGCTGGACATCAAACTGCAAGGTGAACGCGTACGGCTTGCTTTTGACAGGGCATGGCTGGAAGCCAATCCGCTGACGGCTACCGCCTTGCGTGAAGAAGTCCATGAATGGGCGCGCATCAACCAGGAAATAAAAATTCCCGGACTTGATGACATCGTACAGGCGCAGGAGCCTGCGTTCATCGAATCAATCTAACGCCGGACGGTTTCGCCGTGATCCTGCGATAACAGGCGCTTACAGCATCCCGGGCGTTAGTACGGCACGCACCCGCACCCCGTCCGTGTCGTGCGCCAGCCACCAGATTGCGCCTTTTTTCAGGCTCCACATCTCCGCCTCGCCAGTCAATGCCAGCGCAGCAGCAGCGCCCAGCGTGGGCTGGTGGCCGACCACGATCACGGCACCAGTGCCATCGGGCCAGCCGGCAGCCTTGAGCACACCCTGGGGCGTGGCAGCAGTGGACACCTTTTTGTCGATGACTGCATGCTCGGTCAATGCTGCCGCAGTCTCGCGTGCACGTGCCGCCGGGCTGACTATGGTCCGGAATTCGGCAGGCAGCCGCGGCGTCAACCATGCCGCCATTTTTTTTGCCTGCATGCGTCCTGTGGCAGTCAGCTGCCGGGCCTCATCAGGCATCCGGTTCTCGGCATCCGCATGCCGCCAGAAAATCAGTTCCATACTCATGGTTGCTCCCGCATAGATTGTTGCGCAGCGCAAAACGGCATCATGCAGCCAAGTTGCCGGAGTAACAACCCGTATCCGGCACGGCCAGGACGCCACGGTACGCCGGATTGTTGATAACGGTAAGTCGTTACAACTCAGGCGCCCGGCTTGCTCGAGAGCAGCTTCAGCAGCTGTTCCTGCGCAGTAGCCGGCTTCGCCCGACCGGGAGAGCGACAGGCGTATTGCCCGTCCTCGCTCATGACCCACGCCTGCGTGTTGTCGTCGAGGTACGCGCGTAATCCCTCGGCGATGACGCGCTGCTTCAGCTCAACATCCAGCACCGGAAAACACACTTCGACCCGGCCAAAAAAATTGCGGTCCATCCAGTCCGCACTGGAAAGATAGACGTCTTCAGCGCCGTCGTTGTGAAAATAAAACACGCGGGTATGCTCAAGAAAGCGCCCGATGATCGAACACACGCGGATGTTTTCGGACAAGCCCGGCACTCCGGCGCGCAACGCACACACACCGCGCACAATCAGGTCTATCTGCACTCCGGCCTTGGATGCCTCGTACAGCGCGCCGACTACATCCATCTCAAGCAATGCATTCATCTTGGCGATGATCTGTCCCTTGCGGCCGGCTTTGGCAATCGCAGTCTCGTTCTCTATCGCCCGGATCATTTCCTTGTGCAGCGTGAAAGGCGCCTGACGCAAATGGCGCAGCCGGATGGCACGGCCCAGGCCGGTGAGCTGCATGAAAACCTGAGCCACATCATTGCCTATTTCCTCGTTACAGGTAAACAGGCCAAAATCGGTGTACAGGCGCGCCGTACGATGGTGGTAATTTCCAGTGCCGAGGTGGACATACCGGCGCAGCCCATCGCCTTCACGCCGCACCACCATCAGCATCTTGGCATGGGTCTTGTGGCCGACCACGCCATAAACCACGTGCGCACCGGCTTCTTCCAGCCGCTGCGCCCAGTTGATATTGGCTTCTTCGTCAAACCGCGCCATCAGTTCGAGAACAACCGTCACCTCCTTGCGGCTGCGCGCTGCACTGATCAGTTCCTCCATCAGTTCTGATTCCGCCCCGGTCCGGTACACCGTCATCTTGATCGCAGCCACCGCCGGATCGCGGGCTGCGTGCTGCAAAAACACGATCACCGGCTGGAATGACTGGTAGGGATGGTGCAGCAGGATGTCGCGGGCGCGGATCGTGCCAAACAGGTCCCCCGCCTGATCGAGTCGCTGCGGCAACCCCGGGCGGAACTGCGGAAACTTCAGGTCCGGCCGGTCAACCCAGTCCGGTACACTGATGACACGCGCCAGATTTACCGGACCATCCACGCGATAAAGATCTATTTCATCCAGCTTGAACTGCATCAGCAGGAAATTGGAAATGGACTGCGTGCAGCTGTCAGCAACCTCCAGCCGCACTTCGTCGCCGAAATGACGGTGCGGCAACTCGCCGCGCAGGGCGGCGCGCAGGTCCTTGATTTCCTCCTCGTCGACGAACAATTCGCTGTTGCGGGTCAGCCTGAACTGATAACAACCCAGCACTTTCATGCCGGAAAACAGTTCGCCCACATGCTCGTGCAAAATCGAGGACAAAAATACGAAATCGTATTCGGCGCCGGCTACGTTCTGCGGCAACCGGATCACTCGCGGCAACACGCGTGGCGCCTGCACAATGGCAATCCCGGAGTTGCGGCCAAAAGCGTCCTTGCCTTCAAGCTCCACGGCAAAGTTCAGGCTCTTGTTAAGCACGCGGGGAAATGGATGCGCCGGATCAAGCCCGATCGGCGTCAGCACCGGCATCACTTCGCGCAGAAAATAACCTTTCATCCAGTCTGCCTGCTGCGGCGTGAATTCGCTGCGCCGCAGGAACCGGATGCCGTGCTGCTCAAGTCCCGGAAGGATTTCCTTGTTCAGCAGCGCATACTGGCGCGCCACAAGTTCTCGCGCTTCCCCTGCAACCTGCTTGTAGACCTGATCCGCGCGCAGCTGATCCGGGTAGATCGGCGCTGAACCGGCTTCGATTTCCGCATGCAGGCCGGCCACGCGGACCTCGAAAAATTCATCGAGATTGCTGCTGACGATACACAGGAAACGCAGCCGCTCCAGCAACGGGTACGCGCGGTTTTCAGCCTGCGCCAGCACCCGGCGGTTGAACGACAGCAGCCCCAGTTCCCGGTTGAGATAGAACTCCGGCGCAAAACCTGCTTTGCCGGGGGCGCGCCGGGGCCGGCGTGGCGCGGCGCTCATCGTGAACGACGGCGCCAGGACAGGCAGCGCGAATTACGGTCGCGGCGGCGGCACGTAGCCGGTCGCGGCATCTGCGCCGTCGCCGAAAAAATGCTTTTCCATCTGCTGCGCAAGGTAATCACGGGCTTTCTTGTCGGCAAGGTTGAGCCGGTTCTCGTTGACCAGCATTTTTTGTTGCTCCAGCCATTGCTTCCAGGCTTCCTTCGACACATTGTCAAACACACGCCGCCCCAGATCGCCAGGATACGGCGGGAAATCAAGGCCTTCAGCCTCGCGTTTGAGCTTTACACACTGAACCTGGCGAGCCATGTCATTACTCCACAATAAAACTTTAATGTTAACGAATTGTGACAGCCGCACCGTTGCGGCTGCGCACTCACAGTTTCTTGGTCAGCACCACCGAGCGGCGCTGGTAGTTGTACAGCTCCTTCCTCTTTTTCGGTAATGCCGTCACGTCGGTTTCCACAAAACCACGTTCGACAAACCAGTGCTCCGCACGCGTGGTCAACACAAACAGCTGCTTTAACCGCAGGTTCCGCGCGCGTTTTTCGATCGCCACCATCAGCCTCTCACCGGCGCCGCGGCCACGAAACTCGGGGTGCACCGCGAGGCCGGCCAGTTCGCCGGAACGTTCATCTGAAAACGGATACAGCGCCGCACAACCTATGATCATGCGGTCGTGTTCCATCACCCAGAATCGATCGATTTCCATCTCCAGCAGGTCGCGGTTGCGTTTGACCAGGATGCCCTCGTCTTCCAGCGGTTCGATCAACTGCAGAATACCGCCGATGTCGTCAATCTTCGCATGACGCAGCGTTTCCAGCGGGTCGGGCGTAACCAGAGTACCGACCCCCTTGTGCGTAAACAGCTCCAGCAGCAGGCTGTCATCGAGGTGTCCGGATATCAGGTGCGCACGGCCTATGCCGCGCTCACAGGCGCGTACCGCAGCCGGCAGGTACGCCTGCATTTCCTCGGACTGCACTCGCCCTCGTGCCAGCAGGCTCCGGGCCTCGCGCACCGTCAGTTCGCGCAGCAATTCCCCGCGGCGACCGGGCACACCGGCTGACTCCGTCAGAAAAATCAGCTTGTCGGCCTTCAGGGCCACCGCCGTCGCGGCAGCCACGTCACCCAGCGCCAGATTGAATACCTCACCCGTAGGCGAATAACCCAGTGGTGACAGGACGACCAGTTCGTCGTCCTTCAGCCGCCGCTCGATCGCCAGCGCATCAATCTTGCGCACCTCACCGGTATGCATCAGATCGACGCCGTCAACAACGCCAATCGGCCGGGCAGTGACGAAGTTCCCGCTGGCCACCCGGATGTGGGCGCCCGCCATCGGCGAATTCGGCAGCCCCATCGACAGCAGCGCCTCGATCTGCACCCGCAGCTTGCCAGCCACCTCCATCGCCGCTTCCAAAGCGGCATCATCGGTGATGCGCAGCGTTTCGGAGAACCGGCTGCGGATTTTCTGCGCGGTCAGCTTGGCCTCGATCTGTGGCCGCGAGCCGTGCACCAGCACCAGCTTGACGCCCAGCGCAGCCAGCAGATTAAGGTCATGCGTCAGATGGAAAAAACGGCCGTCGGCAACCACTTCGCCGCCAAAAGCAATCACAAACACCTTGCCGCGGAATGCGTGAATATAGGGCGCCACCGACTGAAACCAGTCGATAAAGCGATCCTGCGCCGACAGCCGCGTCCGGCCTGCAGCGCGTTTCTGCTCATCCTGGGCAGGGGCCTGGTCTTTTTTGGTGGAAATGGCAGTTCCTTTCAGCGGCATTGGTGAATCGATGGTATGCGAGAACGCTGTATGCGAAAAGCCGTTGCGCTAAAAATCACCCCACAGCGCCTGCAGCGCCGCCAACAACGCCACCGCCGCGGTCTCCGTCCGTAATACGCGTGGACCCAGCCGCAACGGTATAAATCCGGCGCGCTCAGCGTCTCCGGTCTCCGTCGCTGTAAATCCGCCCTCGGGTCCGGCAAGCACGGTCACCATGCCCGCGGGGCGGGACAACTGGTGCAATCCGGTTGCCGCGCCGGGCGCCAACAGCAGGCGCAACGCACTTTCCTCTGCCGGCTGCTCGAGCCAGTCACGCAGCGGCAGCAACTGCCCCACCCGGGGCACACGATTGCGCCCGCATTGCTCACAGGCCGCGGCGACCACACCCTGCCAGTGTGCTGTGCGTTTTGCGGCACGCTCCCCCGACAGCCTGACCACACAACGTTCAGCCAGAACCGGCTGCACCGCTGCCACGCCGAGTTCCACCGCCTTTTGTATTGTGTAATCCATGCGCTCGCCGCTGGAAACTGCCTGCACCAGCATCGCCTGCAGCGGCGTTTCACGATCATCGTCGCGACGGTCGCGCACCTGCACACTGACCTCACCACGGACGCATTTGGTGATTTCAGCGTCATAGGCCTGGCCGTTGCCATCGAACAATATGACCGGAGCGCCTGGCGTCAGCCGCAGCACATGCACCACATGATGCGCCTTGGCAGCCGGCAGCTGACATGCGCCATGATCCGGGATGGGGTCCGGAAAATATATTCTAGTCAATGGGTTAGCTCACATTTACCAAGCGCAAATTATGCCACAGCGGGCACTCGCCACGCCGGCAGCCGACACTGGTCGTGCGGCGCATGGTGCTGCAGCGCAGGATACAATTGCGCTTTTTTCGGATTGCCGCCGCCCCTTGTCCAAGCGGCCGTCCACAAGGGAGGTTCCATTTGCGCATAGTCATACTGGGTGCCGGCCAGGTCGGCAGCTCGGTGGCCGAGAACCTGGTTTCCGAAGCCAACGACATCACGGTCGTTGATACCGACCCGGTACGGCTGCGCAAACTGCAGGATCGCTTCGATCTGCGCACCGTTGTCGGCAATGCCGGACACCCGGCCACACTGGAAAGAGCCGGCGCCCGCGATGCTGACATGATCCTCGCCGTCACCCAGAGCGACGAAACCAACCTGGTGGCCTGCAAGCTCGCGGCAACCATGTTCAATGTCCCGACCAAAATCGCCCGCATCCGTGCGGCCGACTATCTTTCCCATCCGGAGATGTTCTCCCCTGATTTTTTCTCGGTCGACACCGTCATCTGTCCGGAACAGATGCTTACGGACTACATCGCCAAACTGATCGAATTCCCGGAGTCGCTGCAGGTGCTGGAGTTTGCTGAAGGCAGCGTCAGTCTGGTCGCCGTACGTGCATTTCACGGCGGACCGCTGGTGGGCCAGGAACTGCAGACCATACGCAAGCATCTGCCGAATCTGGACACGCGGGTGGCCGCGATTTTCCGCCACGACAGTCCGATCGTCCCCGATGCCACCACGGTAATCGAAGCCGGCGACGAAGTATTTTTTATTGCCGCCACGGAAAACATCCGCGGCATCATGCACGAGCTGCGGCGCATGGACAAACCCGTCAAACGGGTGATGATCGGTGGCGGCGGCAACATCGGCCGGCGGCTGGCCAGCGCCATTGAAGATCGCTACGACGTCAAGATCATCGAATACAGCAGGCCGGGCGCAGAAACACTGGCCGCCGAATTAAAAACCACGCTGGTGCTGGTCGGAGACGTCACCGACGAGGATTTATTGCTGGCCGAACACATTGGCGACATGGACGTCTATTGCGCGCTGACCAACGACGATGAAACCAACATCATGTCGTCCTTGCTCGCCAAACGCATGGGGGTACGGCGAGTCGTGGCACTGATCAACCGCGGCTCGTATGTCAATCTGGTGCAGGCAGGACAGATCGACATCGCAATCTCTCCGGCACAGGCGACGATCGGCACCTTGCTCGCCCACGTACGGCATGGTGATTGCGTTGCGGTGCACAGCCTGCGCCGCGGTGCCGCCGAAGCGCTGGAACTGGTCGCCCACGGCGACGCAAAATCATCCAAGGTGGTAGGGCGCCGCATCGAAGAAATCGACCTGCCCAAGGGCGCGACCATAGGCGCCGTGGTACGCATGCATGAACAGAATTCCGAACCCGCATCCGACGATGACACCGAGAACGGCAAGACGAAGGCCAAGAAGAAAGCCGTCATCGAACGCCAGGTAATGATTGCGCATCATGACACGATCATCGAGCCCAACGATCATGTCATCGTATTCGTCATCAACAAGCGCATTGTGCCCAAGATCGAGAAATTGTTTCAGGTCAGCGTCGGTTTCCTGTGAACACGCTCTTCACGGTTTTCGCATCAAATTCCCCGGAATTCACATGCGCCTACACGCCGCAGCGGCGCGTTGCCCCCGGGACTGAATGAACTGGTTGCTGACCATCGCGCCGGTTGTCGGCCTGATCGCCATGGCGATGAGCCTGACGCATCTGCTGCCCATCGGGGTTTCACTGGTCCTGGAGGACGGCACCACCCGCGCGTGGGTTCTATCAATGGCGGTCAACTTCGCGGCTGGCGCCATCCTGTGGCTGACCACCCGGCGCCACAAACGCGAACTGAATCTGCGCGAGGGGATTCTGCTGGTCGTCACGGTATGGTCCGGCGGCGCGTTGTTCGCGTCGTTGCCGCTGTTGCTGACCATCCCCCACCTTTCCCTGACTGACGCCTACTTCGAAGCCACCTCCGGCCTGACGGCGACCGGTGCCACCGTGTTGACAGGACTGGATTACCTGCCGCCGTCAATCAACACCTGGCGCGCGCTGTTGCAATGGCTGGGCGGCATGGGGGTCATCGTACTGGTGGTTGCCATCCTGCCCATGCTGGGGGTGGGTGGACGCCAGATTTCGAAATCTGAAATTCCCGGTCCGATGAAAGACGAACAGCTGACGCCGCGCATCACCCAGACCGCCAAGGGTTTGTGGCTAATCTATGCAGCGCTGACATTGATTTGCGGTTTCGCTTATTACGCGGCCGGCATGATGCCCCTGGATGCGATGATTCACAGTTTTACCACCCTGTCGCTGGGCGGATTTTCATCCCATGATGCCAGCCTCGGCTATTTCAACTCGGCCGCCGTCGAGTTCGTCGCAATTTGCTTCATGCTCATCGCGGGCATCAACTTTGCAACCCATTTCATGGTTTGGCGCGCAAAAAGCCTGCGCCCTTATGCGCGCGACACCGAGGCACGCTACTTCGTGCTGGTCATAGTCGTCAGCATTGCCGGCATCGCCCTGCTGCTTTACGGCTCCGCCGTGTATCCGGACATCGTGACAGCGACACGTTATGCCGCCTTCAACATCATTTCCGTCGGCACCACCACGGGATATGCCACCGCCGACTACAATCTGTGGCCGGTGTTCGCGCCGCTGTGGATATTGTTTCTAGGCACATTCCTGAGTTGCTCGGGGTCAACCGGCGGCGGCATCAAGATGATGCGGGCGGTGATCCTGCACCGGCAGGTCTACCGCGAGATCACAAGTCTTGCCCACCCCTACGCCGTGACGCCGGTCAAGGTCGCCGGGCAGGTGGTTGCCGATCCGGTGGTTTTCGCCGTGCTGGGATTTTTCTTTGTCTGGATCGTTCTACTGGTTTCCATGACACTGCTCCTCGGCTGGACCGGGCTCGATGCCATGACGGCGTTTTCCGCGGTAGTCGCCTCGCTCAACAACATCGGCCCCGGATTGCACCAGGTCGGGCCCAGAACGAATTTCGCAGTACTCACTGATTTCCAGACCTGGATCTGCGCCTTTGCCATGCTGCTGGGGCGACTGGAACTATTTGCCCTGCTGGTCGTCTTCACGCCGGCCTTCTGGCGCAAATAAAATTTAAGGCAGCGCCGATTTGAACAGCGCGAGCGTTTGCGCCCGCGCCGCGGCATGATCGACGATGGGCGCGGGATAATCACGATCGATCACTACCCCCGTCTTGCGCTGCGCATCCGCGCTCATCAACCACGGTGCATGTATGGCTTTTGCATCACAACGCGCAAGTTCCGGCAGATAACTGCGGATGAATGTACCGTCAGGATCGAATTTCCGCGACTGCGTCACCGGATTGAAGATTCGGAAATAAGGCTGAGCATCACATCCAGTCGACGCCGCCCACTGCCAGCCTCCGTTGTTGGCCGCCAGATCAAAATCATTCAGGTGACGGGCAAAGTATTTTTCACCCCAACGCCAGTCTATGTGCAGGTCTTTCACCAGAAATGACGCGGTAATCATGCGCAACCGGTTATGCATGTATCCGGTCTGGTTGAGCTGGCGCATTGCGGCATCCACGATCGGATATCCGGTACGACCTGCACACCAGGCATCAAACAGCAGAGGGTCGTTGGGCCAGCGGATGGCGTCATATGCCGGTTTAAAAGCGCGGGTGGCGACCCGCGGGTGATGATGCAAAATCATGAAATAAAAATCCCGCCAGATCAGTTCCGACAGCCAGGTCGCAGCACCTGCATCTTTTTTGGCTTGCACCTGCCGCCATGCCGCCCGCGCCAGTTCGCGTATGGAAATCGTGCCGAAACGCAGATGTACCGACAATCGGGACGGCCCCTTTCTGGCCGGATAATCACGGCTGTCGCGGTAATCCACCATACGCGGCAGGAAATCGGCAAACAATTGTTGCGCTGCCGTTGCACCACCGGCGATATCCAGCGCACCGATATCGGCCGGTTTGAAGCCGATGTCAGCAAGTGCATATGATTTTCCATACTCCGTCGTTTTCGCCAGACGACCGATGTGCCGCTCAACGGGATAGGCTTTCAGGAAAAAGGGGCTGAGCTTTTTCAGCCAGGCGTTTTTGTACGGCGTAAATACCGAATAGGGTGTGCCGCCCTGCGTAAGCACCTCGTCTTTTTCGAATATGACCTGGTCTTTGCGAGTCAGAAATTCAATGTCGGCCCGTGCCAGAGTTGCTGCCACGGCGGCGTCGCGTGATCCCGCAGCGGGCTCATAATCGTGATTCGCGTACACCGCCCGCACACCCAGGGCAGCGGCAAGACGAGGCACTGCGGTACGCGCAGAGTCATGCAACACCACCAGCTGTCCGCCACGTGCCGCCAGCTCCCGTCCGAGTTCCGTTACGGATTGCCAGATGAACTCAACACGCCGGTCGGTGCGCGATGGCAATTCATCCAGGATGTCCGCATCAAAAACAAAAACACAATAAACGCGCCCGGCAGCCGTCAATGCGGCGTACAAAGCCGCGTTGTCGGCACAACGCAGATCGCGGCGAAACCACATCAGTACGGCATCAACACTGTTCACGGGGCTGTTTCGCTATAGGGTTTCAATTGTGGTGACCGGTAGCCGGCTTTACAATAGCCGGGAATCATCAATAACTGCGCATTATGAACAGCGTCGACCTCACACAGCATTTCCTGATCGCCATGCCGGCCATGGTCGACCCCCACTTTGCCAAGTCACTGACGCTGGTCTGCGAGCATAACGAAAACGGCGCATTGGGGATTGTCATCAACCGCCCCACTGACATGAATTTGCACGGCCTGCTGGAGCAGATCAAGATCAGCTCTGAAATCGATGCCTTTCGCTCGGTCCCCGTACATTATGGCGGACCCGTACAGGTGGACCGCGGTTTCATCCTGCATCGTCCTGTGGGCACATGGCAATCGACGCTGACCGTCGGTCCTGAAATCGGCCTGACCACCTCCAAAGACATACTCGAGGCAGTCGCCCGCGGTGCGGGCCCTGAACACATGCTGGTCACACTCGGCTATGCGGGTTGGGCACCTGGCCAGCTCGAACACGAGCTCGCCCAGAATGCCTGGCTGACCGTCCTGGCAAGCAGCGAGATTCTGTTCGACATGCCTGCCGAAGAACGGCTCGCCGCAGCCATGAATGCGCTGGGCGTCGATTACGCCAATCTCTCGGACGTGGCCGGCCACGCGTGAACCCACGGCCGGCGCGCGGCGCAGTGCTCGCGTTTGATTTCGGCGAGAAGCGCGTCGGGGTAGCCGTCGGCGAAATCGAACTGGGCATCCCGCACGCCTTGACCACCATCGCTGCCGAGGACAACCACAGCCGCTTCGCAGCCATCGCCGCACTGATTGCCGAGTGGCAACCAGCGCTGCTGGTCGTCGGGGTAGCGACTCACGAGGATGGCGCGATCCATGAAACCGGACGGCTGGCGCAGCGCTTCGGCCAGCGGCTGCACGGCCGCTTCGGCCTCGCCGTTGACTACGTCGACGAACGCCTGACTTCGCACGCAGCCGAAGCCGGATTGCGCGAGAGCGGCGTGCGGGGAGACCGGCGCGCCGCGTTGCTCGACGCCGCCGCCGCCGCGGAAATACTGCTTACCTGGTTTACTGCCGCGTCCAACCCGGATCAAGTCGCTTAACGACGTTTTAGCCACGGGCTGATTGTGTTAGGCTACGGCCCGCCATGCCGGCTAACCCGCTTCCTGACGCCGAGTTACTGCTCGCGTCGCTAACCGACCAGATGCGGCCCTCCATCGGGCCGAACACCGGACTGGTAGGCATTCATACTGGCGGCGTGTGGCTTGCCGAACGACTGCACCAGGCGCTCGGCATCGAACTCCCTCTCGGCACCCTCGACGTCTCCTTCTACCGCGACGATTTCAACAAAAAGGGGTTGCGCCGCAACGTCAAAAGCTCGGACATTCCTTTCGACATCGACGGCTGCAACGTCGTAATCGTCGACGACGTGCTCTACACCGGCCGCACCATCCGCGCCGCGATGAATGAATTGTTCGATTACGGGCGCCCGGCCAGCATTCGCCTTGCCGCACTGGTTGACCGCGGCGGCCGCGAATTGCCGGTCTCGGCAGAGTTCATCGGTGCCGCGGTAACGGTCAAGCCCGGTGAAAACATCGAACTGGCGCGCGATGCGCAGGGCAAACTGACCCTGCAGCTGAACCGGGACTGAACCAGCATGTGGCTTGATCCTTCCAACCCGCAACTGAACAAAAACGGCGAATTGCACCATTTGCTGTCGCTGGAAGGCCTGCCTGCCGACGTGCTGCGGCAAATCCTCGACACCGCAGTGTCCTTCGTCGGCGTTACCCAGCGCGAAGTCAAAAAGGTGCCGCTGCTGCGCGGCAAGGCCGTATTCAACCTGTTTTTCGAGCCCTCAACACGCACCCGTACCACGTTTGAAATTGCCGCCAAGCGCCTGTCTGCGGATGTCATCAATCTGGCGATCAATATCTCGTCGCAAAGCAAAGGTGAAACGGTGCTCGATACCGTCGCCAACCTGGCCGCCATGCAAGCCGACATGTTCATCGTGCGCCATGCCGCCAGTGGCGCGCCGCATCTGATTGCACGCCACGTTGCACCCGACATACACATTATCAATGCCGGCGATGGCCGCCATGCGCATCCGACGCAGGGCCTGCTCGACATGTATACCATCCGCCACTACAAGGGCGACTTCTCGAAATTGCGCGTGGCTATCGTCGGCGATGTCCTGCACTCGCGGGTGGCGCGCTCGCAGATCCATGCGTTGACCACGCTGGGCTGTCCGGAAATCCGCGTCATCGGGCCCAAGACCCTGTTGCCAACCCTGGTCAACAAGCTCGGCGTACAGGTCTATCCCGACATGCATCAGGGCCTGAAGGATGTCGACGTAGTGATGATGCTGCGGCTGCAGAACGAACGCATGAACGGCGCGCTGCTGCCTTCGGCGCAGGAGTTTTACAAGTATTACGGCCTCACCGACGACAAACTCGCACTGGCGCGACCCGACGCCATCGTGCTGCACCCGGGGCCGATGAACCGCGGCGTGGAAATCGACTCCAGCGTAGCCGATGGCAAACAATCGGTGATCCTGCCGCAGGTGACCTTCGGCATTGCCATCCGCATGGCGGTGATGAGCATACTGGCAGGGAATTGACGCCGACGATGAAAATCCACATCAAAAACGGCAGGCTGATCGACCCCAGGAACGGCATCGATGCCGCACGGGATGTTTTTATTGCTGCCGGCAAAATCGTCGCGATAGGCACCGCGCCGGCGAACTTCGGTGCCAATCGCGTAATTGATGCAACAAACTGCATTGTCTGCCCGGGTCTGGTTGATCTTGCGGTGCGTCTGCGTGAACCCGGCTTTGAATACCTGGCCACACTGGAATCCGAAATGAAAGCCGCCATCGCCGGCGGCGTCACCAGCCTCGCCTGCCCGCCGGATACCGATCCGCCGCTGGACGAACCCGGCCTGGTGGAAATGCTCAAATTTCGCGCGAAGAACCTGAATCAGGCACATGTCTATCCGATCGGCGCGCTGACCACCGGTCTCAAAGGTGAACGACTGACCGAGATGGCGGAATTGCGCGACGCCGGGTGTGTTGCCTTTTCGCAGGCGGAAGCTCCGTTTGCCGACAATCTCGTTTTATTGCATGCACTGGAGTACGCCGCGACCTTTGATTTTCCGGTCTGGCTGCGTGCCCAGGATCCGGCGCTGGCCCGCAACGGCGTCGCACATGACGGGGAAATAGCAACACGCCTGGGCCTGCCGGCAATACCGGTCGCCGCCGAAGTTATTGCACTGTCGACCATCCTGACCCTCGCCCGCGAAACCGGCGCACGCATCCACATCGCCCGACTGTCGTCAGCCGAAGGCGTGGCCATGGTGCGCGAAGCCAAAGCCCGCGGGCTGCCGGTCACCTGCGACATCGGCATCCATCATGCGCATTTGTCAGAAATGGATATCGGCTATTTCGATCCGAATTGCCACCTGATGCCGCCCTTGCGCAGTCAGCGCGATCGCGAAGCGCTGCGGGCGGGACTTGCCGACGGCACCATAGATGCGTTGTGCTCGGACCACACGCCGATCGACGAGGATGTCAAGCAACTGCCGTTTTCCGAAGCCGAAGCCGGCGCCACCGGCGTCGAGTTGTTGCTGCCACTGACTTTGAAATGGGCCGCCGAATCGGGCGCAGGACTCTCCACAGCGCTGGACCGCATTACCGCCAGTCCGGCCGCCATACTCGGCATAGACGGTGGCCATCTGGCGCCCGGCGCAGCCGCCGACATCTGCATATTCGATCCGGAATGCCGCTGGCGCGTCGAACCCGCAGCCTTGTTAAGCCAAGGCAAGAACACCCCTTATTCAGGATTCGAAGTCAGTGGCCGCACCACGCACACCCTGGTTGCCGGCACGCTCGTATACGAGAAAAATAACAAATAAATCAACAAGTTACATATGTTTCCGCAGTGTCGCACCCGATATTGCTGTTAAACTAAGCGCCTGCCCGATGGTCGAAGCGATCATTACGTTTTAATTCCAAAGTCATCCATGAATCCCTTACTTGATTTTACGGGGCTGCCCCGTTTTGCCGATTTCAAACCCGCACAGGTCGCACCGGCAGTCGAACAGCTGCTTGCCGAAAACCGCGCACTGATCGCGCGCATCGCCGCCGATGCGGCGGTGCCGACCTGGGATAACTTCGTCGGCCCGCTCGAAGACGCCAACGAACACCTGCATCGCGCCTGGGGCCAGGTGGGTCATCTCAATGCGGTCATGAACAGCCCGGAGCTGCGTGAAGCCTACAACTCGACCCTGCCGAAAATCACCCAGTACTACACGGAACTCGGCCAGCACGAAGGCCTGTATCGCAAGTTCAAAGCCCTGCGCGCCGGCACCGGATTTACGGCGCTCGGTGCGGCACAGAAAAAAATAGTCGGCAACGAACTCCGCGATTTCCGGCTGGGCGGCGCCGAGTTGTCTGCCGACAAAAAGCAGCGCTACACCGAAATCAGCGACCGCCTGTCGATGATCAGTTCGCGCTTCAGCGACAACGTGCTCGACGCCACCAATGCCTGGACCCATTTCATTACTGACGAGGCCGAACTGGCCGGACTACCCGAGGACGCCCGCGAAGCTGCAAGCGCCGCCGCCGCAGAAGACAAGCAGGCGGGGTGGAAATTTACGCTGCATGCGCCGTCTTACATGCCGGTGTTGCAGTATGCCGACAACCGCACATTGCGCGAGCTGATGTATCGCGCCTATGCGACACGGGCTTCCGAATTTGGCGATGCAAAATTCGACAACACGCCGCTGATCACCGAAATCGTTGCGCTGCGCCGGGAACTGGCACAGTTGCTCGGGTTCGGCAGTTATGCAGAGTATTCGCTGGAACCCAAAATGGCGGAAACACCGGCGCAGGTGCTGGAATTCCTGCGTGAACTCGCGGCACGCGCCAAACCTTACGCAGAACGCGACCTCGCCGAATTGCAGGAATTTGCGCGCCGTGAACTGGCTATGCCCGCGCTCGAAGCCTGGGACATCGCCTATGCTTCAGAAAAACTGCGGGTCGCGCGGTATGCGTTTTCGGAAAACGAGGTCAAGCGGTATTTCCCTGAAACCACCGTGCTCCCCGGCATGTTCAGCTTGGTGGAAACACTGTATGGCCTCACTATTGCCGCCACCGAAGCGCCGCAATGGCATCCGGACGTAAAATTTTATTCACTGCGTGACCGCAAAGGCGTGCTGGTCGGCCAGTTTTACCTTGATCTCTACGCACGCCCGACCAAACGCGGCGGCGCCTGGATGGATGATGCGATTACCCGGCGCCAGATACCGCAGGGCACGCAAACGCCGGTCGCCTACCTGAACTGCAATTTTTCACCGCCTGTCGGCGGCAGGCCAGCGCTGTTTACTCACGATGAAGTCATTACGCTGTTCCACGAGTTCGGTCACGGCCTGCACCATCTGCTGACCCGCGTTGACTACCTGGGTGTCTCCGGCATCAACGGCGTCGAGTGGGATGCGGTCGAACTGCCCAGCCAGTTCATGGAGAACTTCTGCTGGGAATGGGCTGTGGTGCCGCCGATGACGCGCCATGCCGACCGCGGCGAATCTCTGCCCAAGGCCCTGTTCGACAAGATGCTGGCCGCAAAAAACTTCCAGAGCGGACTGCAAACCGTACGCCAGATCGAGTTTTCGTTGTTCGACCTGCGCCTGCATTACGATTTCGACCCGCAAGGCACGCAAACTGCCCTGCAATTGCTTGATGAAGTGCGCCGGGAAGTTGCGGTACTGATGCCCCCGGAATACAACCGCTTCCCCAACAATTTTTCGCACATTTTTGCCGGCGGCTACGCCGCAGGGTATTACAGCTACAAATGGGCAGAGGTCCTGTCCGCCGATGCTTACGGCTTGTTCGAGGAAAACGGCGTACTCGATCCTGCTACCGGCATGCGCTTCTGGAATGAAGTGCTTGCGGTAGGCGGTAGCCGGCCTGCGCTGGAGTCCTTTGTCGCATTTCGCGGGCGCAAACCGGAAATGGATGCCCTGTTGCGCCATAACGGCATGGCAACGCAGGCCGCATAACCTCCTGCCCTGCGAAAAAAGCCATTGGCCGCGGTATCATGCAGACTTGGACGGCCTTGAGAAACTAATCGACCCGGGGACAAACCAGGGTCCATTGCGTGAGGTGCTGATATGACCAGGATTGCTGTATTGCTCGCGGCCGTTATGGCCGCCCATGCCGTAACCGCCACGGCGGCTCAACTTTATCGCTGGGTGGATGATAAAGGGCGCGTAGAGTGGCGTGACACCCCTCCGCCCGCCAACGCCAAAAAAGTTGAACGCCGGACGATCAGTGGCAGCGTCATCGAAACCTCTACGCGACCTTACGGCCTGCAGCAAGCCATCCGCAATTTCCCGATCACCCTCTATGTGACCAACTGCGGCGAAGGCTGCAACCTGGCACGAACGCACCTGACACGACGCGGCATCCCCTACACTGAAAAAAGCCCTCAGGACAACGTTGAGGCCTATAAAAAACTGACCAACGGCGGCATGGAAGTTCCGTTGTTGTTTATTGGCCGGGAGATGTTCAAGGGTTACCTTGAGAGTTCCTGGGACAGTGCGCTGGATACCGCAGGTTATCCGCGGGAACCCGCCCCCGGTTACACCGCACCCAAACCAGCTGCTGCGCCCGCAGCAAAACCTGCCCCCGCTGCCCAGGGTGCTGCTGCCGCGCCATCCGCACCGGCGCAATGAAACTCGCGACCTGGAACGTCAATTCACTGAAAGTCCGGTTGCCGCAGGTACTCGACTGGCTCGCTGCCTGCAAGCCCGATGCCTTGTGTCTGCAGGAAACGAAGATGGAAGACGTCAATTTCCCGGTTGAGGCCATTGCGGCCGCCGGATATCAGGCGACATTCAGCGGACAAAAAACCTATAACGGCGTGGCCATCCTGACCCGGCAGCCGGTCACCGCCGCCAGCCACGGGGTTACCGGATACGCCGATCCGCAGAAACGCGTCCTCGCCGTAACGCTGGACGGCGTGCGCGTGATTTGCATCTATGTACCCAACGGCGAATCCGTGGAATCAGACAAATATCGTTACAAGCTCGACTGGCTGGCGGCATTGACTGACTGGTTGCGCAGCGAACTGGTGCAACACCCGTCGCTCGCCTTGCTCGGCGACTTCAATATTGCCCCCGACGACCGTGATGTACACGACCCCCAGGCCTGGGTCGGCAAGGTTTTATGCAGTGCCCGTGAGCGCGCTGCCTATCTGCAATTGACCAGCCTCGGACTGAAGGATACGTTCCGGCTTTTTGATCAACCTGAAAAATCCTTCAGCTGGTGGGATTACCGGATGAATGCATTCCGCCGCAAAATGGGTATGCGCATCGATCACATTCTTGCTTCGGACACCTTGGCCGGCACATGCCAGTCCTGCACCATAGACAGCGAACCGCGTCGTAACGAACGGCCATCAGACCACGCGCCGGTCATCGCCGAGTTTGCATGACTCGCGCAACCGTTACACCGCAACTCAGGCGCGCAAGGTAACAAATTCCTCTGCGGTGGTCGGATGGATGCCGATGGTTGCATCGAACTGCGCTTTGGTCGCGCCGCATTGCAATGCCACGGCAATACCCTGGATGATCTCGCCCGCCTCGGCACCTGCCATGTGCGCGCCGAGCACGCGGTCGGTGCCCCGGTCCACCACCAGCTTCATGAATACCCGCTCTGAAGAGCCAGACAGCGTCGCCTTCAGGGGACGAAAGCGGGTGCGATAAATGTCCACGGCGGCATGGCGTTCGCGCGCCTCCTCTTCGGTCAAGCCAACAGTACCTATATGGGGGTGGCTGAACACCGCTGTGGCGATGTTGGAATAATCCAGCGTTGCCGGTTCGTCCTTGAACAAGGTACGTGCCAGCGCCATGCCCTCCGCTATGGCTACCGGGGTCAATTGCACCCGGTCAATCACATCGCCAACGGCATGTATCGAAGGCACCGAGCTGCAAAAGTAATCATCCACCTTGACCGCCCCGTTCTCTGCCAGCGCCACACCCGCAGCTTCCAGACCCAGCCCGACCACATTGGGCAGGCGACCCGTTGCAAACATCACCAGATCCGTCTGCATGCTGCCGCCGGACCCCAGCGTAACCTGCAGCTCTGCACCGTCGCGTGCCAGCGCTACCATGGTTTCGCCGAGCACCAGCTTGACGCCCTGCTGCGCCAATTCTTCGGCCAGCACCTTGCCCAGATCCGCGTCGAAGCCGCGCAACAACCGCTCCCCCCGATGCAGCAGTGTGGTGTCCACACCCAGGCCGTTGAAAATTGATGCGAACTCGACGGCAATATAACCTCCGCCGAGCACCACCACGCGGCGCGGCAGCGCATCCAGATAAAACGCCTGGTCTGAGGTAATGCCCAGTTCAGACCCCGGCACCTCAGGTTTTACGGCATGGCCGCCGGTGGCGACCAGCAAGTGTTTGCCCGTCAGCGTTTGTCCGCCAACCTCCACGGTATGCGGATCAACGATGCGGGCACGGCCGACGATGACGTTGACTCCGGCATCCTGCAACAGCTTGGCGTAAATGCCGTTCAGCCGGACGATTTCTTGGTTCTTGTTGGCCAGCAGGGTATTCCAGTCGAGGTGCGTGTTTTCCACTGACCAGCCATAACCGCGGGCATCCTCGAAATCGGCTGTGTAGTTTGCCGCATAGGAAAACAGTTTTTTGGGTATGCAGCCCACATTGACGCAGGTGCCGCCCAGCGGGCCAGCTTCGACCAGCGCTACCCGTGCACCGTGTGCAGCCGACATCCGGCTCGCACGCACACCCCCTGATCCACCGCCGATGGTAATCAGGTCGTAATCGTAACGTGGCATCGCGCATCCTCCTCAAGGTTCAGAGGATGTTACTACGCGTCTTCTCCGCGGGCGGGCTCGATCTTCAGTTCCTGGATTTTTCGCGTCAGCGTGTTGCGCCCCAGCCCCAGCAGCTGCGCCGCCTCAATGCGTCGCCCACCGGTTTGTGCCAGCGCCTTGATGATCAATGCCCTTTCAAACTGGCGCGACAAGTCCGACATGATGCCGGTCTCACCGCGGTGCAGACGGAGTTCAGCCTCGCGACCCAGCGCAGCAACCCAGTCTTCCACGCTGGCGCGTGTGGATTCGGCGCGCATTTCCGGCGGCAGATCCTTTATTTCAATGGTCGCTGCGGGCGCCATTACCGTCAGCCAGTGGCACTGGTTTTCCAGTTGCCGAACATTGCCCGGCAAATCCTGCATGGCGATGTATTTAAGCGTGTGCTCCGACAACCGCTTCGGTTCGACCCCGAGGTCACGCGCACTTTTCTGCAGAAAATACTTCGCCAGCAATGGAATATCTTCACGCCGTTCACGCAACGACGGCAGGCGCAGCCGAATCACATTCAGGCGGTGAAACAGGTCTTCACGGAACAGTCCCTGTTTCACACGGGCCTCCAGATCCTGATGGGTCGCCGCAATGACGCGCACATTGGCCTTGATGGGCTGATGCCCGCCCACACGGTAAAAGTTACCGTCGGACAGCACCCGCAGCAGCCGCGTCTGCAGTTCCTGCGGCATGTCGCCAATCTCATCGAGAAACAACGTGCCGCCCTCGGCTTGCTCGAAACGACCGCGGCGCATGTTCTGGGCACCGGTAAATGCACCGCGCTCATGACCAAAGAGTTCTGACTCCAGCAGCTCCTTGGGGATGGCCGCAGTGTTAATCGCGATGAATGGACGGCCCGCACGCGGACTATGGCGATGCAGCGCACTGGCCACCAACTCCTTGCCCGTACCCGATTCACCGTTGATCAGCACCGTGGCATGCGATTGCGACAAGCGGCCGATTGCGCGGAAAACTTCCTGCATGGCCGGTGCCCGGCCGAGAATTTCCGGCACGGATTCACTGACTTCGCCAGTACTGTCCTGGCGCACGCTTTCGTCCATCGCCCGGCGGATCAGTTCGACAGCGTGATCGACATCAAAAGGTTTTGGTAAATATTCGTAAGCGCCGCCCTGGAACGCAGTGACCGCACTTTCCAGGTCCGAATAGGCGGTCATGATGATGACCGGCAGTGACGGATGGCGTGCCTTGGCCTGCTGCAGCAATTCCAGCCCGGATTCGCCCGGCATCCTGATGTCACTGACCACGACTTGCGGGACTTCCACATCCAGCGCTGTCATGGCCTCCCGCGCCGAAGCAAACGACTTGAACGCGATGTTCTCCCGGGTCAGTGCTTTCTCGAATACCCAGCGTATCGAGCGGTCATCGTCAATTATCCAAACAGGTTTCATGGTATTTCGCAATCTGTAAGTTGGTTTCAGGCTTGAGGCATCTGCCGTTTTGTATCCCGTGTTTCGCGTTGATCGTCCTGCACCGGCAACAACAGCTTGAAGCTGGTGTGCCCGGGCACACTTTCAAACGTGATCGCACCGTGGTGCTGCGTCACAAAATTGTGTGCAATGGTCAGCCCCAGTCCGCTGCCGCCCTCGCGGCCGGATATCAGCGGCTGAAACACACGTTCACGCATGCTCTCGGGTATGCCGGGGCCGTTGTCGATGATCTCGATCTGTACGGCATGGCGATAACGGCGCCGGGCCAGTGTTACCTGACGCGCAATACGGGTCTTCAACCGCATTTCACCGCCTCCGGTTTTTTTATCGACGCCATCTGCGCCTTCGATGGCCTGCGCGGCATTACGCACGATATTGAGCACCACCTGGATCAGCTGCTCACGGTCCCCGGTGAGCATCGGCATGCTGGTATCGTAGTCGCGGCGCATGACAATGCCGGGAAACTCGGCCAGCATGATGCTGCGCACGCGTTCCAGCACTTCATGAATATTGACCGGACCGGGAAGTGGCAGCCGGTGCGGTGTCAGCAACCGGTCCATCAGCGACTGCAAACGATCCGATTCCTGGATGATCACCTGCGTGTACTCATGCAGGGCCGGTCGCTCAAGTTCACGATCCAGCAGTTGCGCTGCGCCACGAATGCCGCCCAGGGGATTTTTGATTTCATGGGCCAGGTTGCGAATCAACTCGCGGTGCGCCTGGCTTTGTTCCAGCAATCGCGCTTCCCGTTCCACGCGTAGCTGCTGGTCAATCTGGCGGAACTCGAGCAGCGTGCCGCCGGTGATGCCTGCCCCAAGGTCAACCGGGCTGACCGTGCACGCCAGGTTCAGGCGCAACCGCCCGTTGATGGAAACTTCCAGTTCGTGTTCGGTATAACTGCAATTGTTGGTGCGCGCATAGCTGATCGAAGCAGTCAGCACATCGTTCTCACCCAGCAATCGCGGCAGCGTCAGCCCGACGGCGCTGGTGTGTGAGGTTTCAAACAGATTTTCCGCTGCGGGATTCATATGAAGCACGCCTTGATCGTCGTCCACGACCACCACCGCAGTTGCAAGCAAGTCCAGCCCGGTCAGTGCCGCAGAATTAATGGGCATGGACTCACCCATAACATGGGCAGAGATCAAAGCAGGAAGTAGGGCAAGAGGGGCAAGAGGGGCAAGAGGAGCAAGAAACGCGCCGGTCCGACGATGACGCCGGAACATCGGGAGTAGCGGAGAAAAACGCGCGCCAGATGGCTCCCGGGCGGCGGCGCAACACTAACGCAGGCCGGACAGTTCCTTGCGCAGGTTTGCGATATTGCTTTCGTGCAAGGCGACTTTCTTCTGGAACGGTTCCAGCCGATCGAGTACACGCTGGTAGTTGCGCTCGCTGCCTAAACGTATGCTTTCCTGCTCGGCCAGCGCTGCCTTTGCCTGATCGAGCAGTTTCTGCTCGTTCGCCAGTTCCTGCTCGAGGATTTTGCGCCGCTCGGCGTCGCGCTGCTGCTGCGTCGGGGCATCGACCTTGGGGAAGTTGCCTGCTGCAGCCGGTTTTGCGGTGTCGGCTTTCGGTGCCGATTTTTGTGAGGCGGGCACATGGGGCACTGGCGGTAGATTCATCGGCTTGCAACCCGCAGCCTCTGACTTGACGTTGGTGAAACGCTTGTTGCCACTGCTGTCGATGCACTCGAATATGTCTGCCCGCGCCAATCCGGCAAAACCCATCAACAACAGTAACAATGTGAACAAACGCATTCGTCGCCCTGGTTAATTCCGCACAAAGGCTGGCATTCCTACCAACGGGAGTATGGTCCGTGTGGTTGATTTGCAGCATGCAGGATTGCCTGTTAAGTCTATGTCAATAAAGCAAAAATCGCAATTGCACCGAAATGGTGCCAAAGCCCTGAAAAAAAAGGACGGGCACGTGCCCGCCCTTTTTTCGTAGCGATGCGATCAGAGGCTGTAATACAGCTGGAACTCCAGCGGATGCGTGGTCATGCGGAACGCCGTGACTTCTTCCATTTTCAATGCGATGTAGGCATCAATCATGTCATTGGAGAACACACCACCACGGGTCAGAAACTCCCGATCCTTGTCGAGATTTTCCAGCGCCATATCAAGGGACGAACAGACGGTGGGCACTTTCTTCGCTTCTTCCGGCGGCAAGTCATACAGATTCTTGTCGATCGGATCGCCCGGGTGAATCTTGTTCTGGATCCCGTCGATACCGGCCATCATCAACGCCGTAAACGCCAGGTACGGGTTCGCAGTCGGGTCCGGGAAACGCACTTCAATCCGGCGGCCCTTGGGGTTCGCCACGTGCGGAATGCGCACCGACGCCGAGCGGTTCTTTGCGGAGTAAGCGAGATTGATCGGTGCTTCGAATCCCGGCACCAGGCGCTTGTACGAGTTCGTGCCCGGGTTGGTGATGGCATTCAATGCGCGGGCATGTTTGATGACGCCGCCGATGTAGTACAGCGCAGTTTCGGACAACCCGGCATAACCATTGCCGCTGAACAGATTCTGGCCACCTTTCCACAACGACTGGTGCACATGCATGCCCGAACCATTGTCACCAACGATCGGTTTAGGCATGAAAGTCGCCGTCTTGCCGTAAGAATGTGCAACATTGTGCACGGTGTATTTCAGAATCTGGTTCCAGTCGGCGCGTTTGACGAGACTGGTAAACAGGGTGCCGATCTCGCATTGCCCAGGGGCCGCCACTTCATGATGGTGGACTTCAACCGGTACGCCCTGTTCTTCGAGCGCAAGGCACATGGCCGAACGGATATCCTGCAGAGAATCCACCGGCGGGACCGGGAAATAACCACCTTTGACCGGGGGACGATGGCCCATGTTGCCACCCTCCATGTCGTCACCGGAAGACCAGGGGCCTTCGGACGACTGCACCTTCACCATGGAGCCGGACATGTCCACACTCCACCTGACCGAATCAAAAATGAAAAATTCGGGTTCAGGACCGAAATAAGCGGTATCGCCGATGCCGGTCGACTTGAGATAGGCCTCCGCACGCTTGGCAATCGAACGCGGATCGCGGTCATACCCCTTGCCGTCCGACGGCTCCACCACGTCGCAGGTCAGATTCAGAGTCGCCTCGTCCGTAAACGGATCCATGCGCGCGGTGTCGGGGTCCGGCATCAATTGCATGTCAGAAGCCTGGATGCCTTTCCAGCCGGCGATCGACGAACCGTCAAACGCATGACCGTCGGTAAACTTGTCTTCCTTGAACATCTTGGTCGGCACAGATACGTGCTGTTCCTTGCCCCGGGTGTCGGTAAATCGCAGGTCAACAAATTTGACTTCGTTGTCCTTGAGCATTTTCATGACGTCGGCAATGCTTCCCATCTAACTCTCCTGATGACTATTGATTAAAGGGATTTGAATAATTCCGGGTATATAGTTCAGCAGGATGTGTACCAAGGCGGTGCATAGCCATCTTGTTGAAAATAAAAGAATTTTTATCTGCAAGTAGCACCAAGTTGCACCACTACAGTGCGCCTCTCTCTGCTGCGCTCAATTATAGTGCAATCAATACACCGTCGCATTCAGTTAAAATTCACAGCCTAAATCCACTAGGGACGACCATGAGCGACGCCGCCACCATTCTGGAATCCGCCCGCGCCCGCGCAAAACAGTTGGGCGTGGCCTACAGTGGCGCCTTGCTGCCGCAGGAAGCGTATCAGCTGTTGCAATCGCTGCCGGATGCACGCCTGGTCGATGTGCGTACCCGCGCGGAATGGGACTGGGTTGGTCGCATACCAGGTGCCGTGGAAATCGAGTTATTGGGTTATCCCGGCAACCGTCCGAATCCGGATTTTGTCGGTCAACTGGAACAGCAGGTCGAGACTGGCGCGCCCGTGCTGTTCATCTGCCGCAGCGGCGGCCGCTCGCACAATGCGGCGATGCTCGCCACCCAGGCCGGTTATGCCGATTGCTACAACGTTCTGGAAGGCTTTGAAGGCGATCGCGACCCGCAGGGCCACCGCAATATGTTGGGCGGCTGGCGCGCGGCCGGCCTGCCCTGGATACAAGGTTGATTCATGCAATCAGCAGTGTAGTGCGCTGCTGATTATTCGCCGCGCCAGACCACGCCGTAAAGATCATGGCGGCGGTCGCGTAGATTGCGCACCGTGCCGTTGTTGCGCGCAGTGACCAGCGTGTCAGGCCGCAGGTCCGCAATGGCCACGGTTTCCACGTTGGGCGTGGTATCCGCCGCAATTCCATCGCGTGCAAACGGGAAATCACAGGGCGTCAGCACGCAGCTTTGTGCATACTGGATATCCATGTTGGACACATTGGGCAGATTGCCGACGTTGCCGGACATCACCACATAAATCTGGTTCTCGACGGCGCGGGCATGGCAGCAGTAGCGCACCCGCAAATAGCTCTGGCGCTCGTCGGTGCAGAACGGCACAAACAGGATGTGTATGCCCTGATCGGTCAGGTGCCGCACCAGTTCCGGGAACTCCGAGTCGTAGCAGATCAGCACACCGATCGGTCCGCAGTCGGTTTCGATCGCGGCCACCTTGTTGCCGCCTTCAATATTCCACCATGCAACTTCGTTCGGCGTCGGATGGATTTTCGGCTGCTCGTAGATGCTGCCGTCGCGCAAAAAAACATATGCATTATTCTCGACGCGACCATTCGGCATGCGCGTTGGGTGCGAACCCCCGATGATATTGATGTTGTGGCGCAGCGCCAGTTCGCGCATCGCCGCACGAAACCGCGGCGTGTATTCAGTCAGCGCAGCAATGGCTTCTGCTGGTGGCATTTCCCTGTTCTCGATCGACAGCAACTGCAGCGTAAACAATTCCGGGAACACCACGAAATCACCGTTGTAAGTCGCCACCACATCGACGAAATACTCCACGAACTTGATGAACTCCTCGAATGAATGCACGCGCCGGAGCATGTACTGCACGGTGCCGACGCGCACCGAATCAGCGAGTCGCCCGCCGGAATATTCCGCCTTTGCAACGGTATTTTCTTCGGGAACCTTGGGATTGCGCCACACCAGATGCACGCCGTAACCCATCGACTGCTGATCGTTTGATAAGTAATCGGGGATCACACCGATGATTTCAAAGCGGTTGCGCAACTGGAACGACAGCACCGGATCACGCTGTCGTTTTTCCTGCACTTCACGCACATAGTTTTCCGCGCTGCCGAAACGTTTCATGCGGCGCGCCAGCGTTGGCAGCCTGCCGATGAACACGATGCCCTTGAGTTTGCGTTTCTCGCACAGCTTCTTGCGTTGGTTGTAGAGCCGCTGACCCAGGCGATAACCGCGATAGTCCGGGTCCACACAGACTTCCATGCCGTACAACCAGTCCCCCGCGGGATCATGCCGCGCCGCGTAACCGTTGCCGGTAATCTCCACCCAGGAATGCGGCTTCAGCGCAATGTCACCGCGCGTGATAAAGGTTGCGCAATAACCAACGGCTTTGTCATCCACTGACACTACAAACTGGCCCTCGGGAAAATTATTGATCTGCCCGGTGATGGCCCCGGACGAATATCCCTTCATACCTGCGTCGTAACTATTCAGCCTGAAGGAATTGTACTTTAAATCAGAGGGGCGTAATCTGTGAGTGATGGACGAACTGCCCGATCTGACGACTCTGAATCATGCGGAGAAAGACGCGCTGATCTGTTCG
>Ga0105055_10001366_pt1 | contig 39509 bp, 32 predicted proteins | sample BON03_FD_78090 | JGI IMG/M metagenome (GOLD analysis project Ga0105055, IMG submission 78090) | Freshwater microbial communities from Lake Bonney liftoff mats and glacier meltwater in Antarctica - BON-03 | ecosystem: Environmental > Aquatic > Freshwater > Ice > Glacier meltwater | place: Lake... | reverse complement strand
TCGATCGGGATCTCAGACCCGATCTCTATGTGACTAACTTTCATCGTGAAGCCAATAGTCTTTTTCTGCAGAAGGATCCGGGCCTTTTTCAGGACATGACTACTTCCGCCGGTCTTCGTGAGCCAACGTTGCCGCGACTCGGATTTGGCACGCAGGCGGTCGACTTCGATCTGGATGGCTGGGTTGAATTGTTTGTGACCAACGGACACATCGATGATCAGACTGAACTGGGAGTGGAATGGCAGATGGCTCCTCAATTGTTTAAGACATCGAATGGCCAACACTGGTCTGATGTTTCTTCTCAGAGTGGCCCGTTTATGCAGGAGAAATGGCTGGGGCGGGGAGTCGCTGTGCTGGATGCTGACCGAGATGGACGGCCGGATCTGGCGATTGGCTTTCAGGATCGACCACTGGCATTACTGAGGAATGAAACAGAGACCTGCGGAAATTCCATTATGCTACAGCTCAGCGGTGGCGTGAGCAATCGCAGTGCAATCAACGCCGTGGTCTATTGGGACGTCAACGGCCAACGCATGATGGCAGAAATCTGCGGAGGCAATGGTTACCTGTGCAGCAACGAACGCAAACTCACACTTGGTCTTGGAAACTCCGAGGCAGCCGATGTTGTTGAAATTCACTGGCAGGATGGTCAAGTACAGCGACAGCATCATGTGGCGCGCGGCCAATTTCTCGTTCGCGAGGGTAAGCCATTCCTGATCGACCCGCTTTAGGTCAAACGTTCGCATAAGCCCACGGACAGATGCTTTTCTGACGGTTTCAACGGGCAAAGGTTCGCCAAATTCTGATGAACCAGAATCGTTGCTCTCACGGCAAGTCTGTGGTTTATTGTAACGATTCTTTCGATGCCGATGGTCCTGTCAGCTGAATCACTCGGACAAGAATCCACGAGACCAATATTGACCATACCACCACCGCGCCGACAGCAGCGGCCTGCATGATGAGTTGGTCATGATGTCCCTGCACGGCTCCCAGAATTTCTCGCCCGTCCCAGCGAAATCCTGCAACCCCGGTTGTTGCAAAGAATCCAGTTCCCAGCAGCCCAAGCAGCGCGCAGATTCCCTGAGACAAAAACAATTGCACCTGCGCGTCCAAAGTCCTGCTGCGTCCTGCCGCATGGAACACGACGTTTGAGACTACAACCACACAGCAGCCCATAATCAGGGCCGACTGTGGAAGCATCACGCCCGCGCCCGGGGCGACGGCAGCAAGTCCTGCGAGCATGCCGGCCGCAAGGTTGTCGATGATCGGTCGCTTCCAAAGAAACGAATTGCAGAAGCTCCAGATCAAAAGGCCGCAACTGCTTCCGATCAACATATTGACAAAAGCGATGACCGATCGACCGTCGGCGTGAAAAGCATAACCACTGACATGGAGCGACATTCCGAGCCACATGAGCAAAATACCGACGGAGGATTCACGGCTACTCGGTGAAAAGTTAAGCGGTTCGGCCTTGTTCGGTCTCCCAAACAATGAGGAGCAGCACGATGCCAGCAAGACCAGGCCGATGCTGAAGTCGAGTGAACCGTACTCTTCCAGCCACCCATCTCCCGAAACCGCATGAACGACCGGCGCATAGACCAAAGTCCCCCACAACACGGTGAGCAGCGAGAGTCGCAGGCCTGCGAATGAACGGGACCACAGCAGCATTAGTGGCAGGCAGACGATCAAAAAACTGGAGCAGCGAAAGCAGAACTCCAGCAGGAGAGGAATATGATAGTTTGGCCGTCTGGCCGGAAACATCGGCTGATTTTCGCCAAGGACAGGCAGCATCCCCCGCATTCCGGCATACGACATGTTACCCACGATTCCGCCACGTCCATAAAGATGAGTTTCATCCTCCTTTGCATCCTCGACTTCCATCATTTTCTGAAGTGACAGCATAGGCCGGGGATTAGGATCCACCTCCGGAATTGTGCCGACAGACGGGGCGAAGGACAGGGTAAAAATCCACAGACTCCATGCCACCGTCAAACCCGCAACGTGAATTGGCAGTGAATTCCAAATGGAACGTTCGTGTTCCCCGGAGATCTGCGGAAGCAGTATCCGTATCACTCCGGCTACATAGAGCACAGTGGACACTACAGAGATGATGGTGAGCCATCCCACGTCTCCCGTCGAAAACACCGTCTTCCAGAGAATCATGGAGTTACTCGCATTCTTTTCCCCTGCCCACGCACAATTCGGTAATCCGAGTCAGCATCGCATCCCGGAAATTCTTCAGCACTATCCTCTACGGATCCATCCGGCCAGTGTACAACGATTCTGTCGATGTTTGTATTCTCAGCGATTCCGAAATGCATACGTACATCATGACTGGCCAGAAAACTGCTGCTGGGGGTCACGCAGGATGTCCAGTGATCGCTGCCACATTCAATGGTGACCTTTGCCCCAATGGCATCTCGCTTTTTTTCCTGATCATATAACTGAAGCCGAATCCAGTGTCCTTTCTTCGGGAACTCGTTGCGATAAAACCTAGTGCGACTTCCGGAGTATGTGACGAGCAGATCAATATCACCATCATTGTCCGGATCGCCACACAGTAATGAACGAGCCGAGCCGTTAGCGCGGGTAAAGTCACCCCCAGAGTCGATCGTTTCGTCGATCAATGGCTGAGTCCCGATGGACATCATCAGGAGATTCCTGTCCGCATAGTCCTTCCAGTAGTCTGCGCTGTTCTCGATCCGATCGGAACGTTGCTGAAACGTGTCTTCGCCGTGTGGAGCAAATCTTGACCGGCAGGGAATCACAAGTCCATTCACCAGCGGCAGATCGAGCCAGCCGTCATGGTTCAGATCCACCATCGCCGCTCCCCAGCCAGTATGCGGAAGAGTCGATCGATTCAGTCCAAACAGCTGAGTGGAATCGACAAACAGTCCGTGATCTGCATTCGTGAACAGAATTGTGCTTTCTGTGGATAGCGTGGAGATTACAAAATCCAGTCGCTGATCCCGATCGATGTCCCCAACGGCAATTCCCATACTTCCTACGGCAGAACCCGCTGAGTTGACGCCGATTCCGGCTGACATCGCCTGCTCCAGAAAGGTTCCGTTTTTTTGGTTGATCCAGAGTCGATTCGGTTGACTATCGTTGGCGATCAGGATGTCGGGCCATCCATCGTCGTCCATGTCCAACGTTACAGCGGAGAACCCATATGTCGTTACTTCTGACATGCCGGCAGCGACCGTGACATCCCGGAATCGGACCTGCGGCTGCCCCTGACCGGGGACCTGATGGAGTCCCTCATTGTGATACAGCCGGTCAACAGTTGGCGAAAACTTGTGCGGTCCGCAATAACTGGTTAGTCCCTTCTGAAATCCGCAACTGACCTGATGGTCAAACTTCTCATCGTGGGTGTAGTTTGCCACGACGATGTCAAGAAGACCATCTCGGTCGTAGTCAAACAGGCTGACTCCAGTGCCCCATTCGGTTTCCGCGATGCCCGAAGCCACGGCGACATCGCGAAATCGAAATTCACCGTCATTCAACAGCAGCCGATCCTGCTTCACACAGGTAACGTAGATGTCAGTATCTCCGTCGTTGTCGACGTCTCCGACTGCGACCCCCATTCCAAATCCCAAAGAATCCAGATCTGCCGCTTCAGAAACGTCTTTCAACGTTCCATCCAATTGTCCGGCGTAGACTCCCCATCGAGTTGATAACTGCGGGTCAAACTCTCCGACCGCACCCGGTGATCGTTCGCCGTTTACCAAGAACAGATCTAAACGTCCATCATTGTTGAAGTCACTCCATGCTGCCCCCGAACCGACAGACTCAGGGACGTAATAGGTACCCAGCGGCCCGACAGAGTGAGAAAACGTAAGTCCGATTTCGTCCGTTGCATCTCTCAAGGGACGATACGATGGTTCCTGCAACGGAGCATCCTCGGGGCACCCATACCCACTCTTTCTGCTATCCTCGACAACCGGTTCAGGAGAATTGGCAATTTGCGTCTTCAGGTTGCGGACGGCGACAGTGAGCAATACGACGGCTGCAATCAGGACCGTAAGTATCCGACCGATTGGCAGCGGCGAGTGTGATTTCTGATTCATGCAGAGGCAACTCGTGGGATCCTGGGCTTCAACGAAAAACGTTTCAACTATGTTAGCGTGGAATCAGTATTGCGTACTGTAGTTAATGCGCACTTGTTCGATTTTTGTGTCGGTTTCTGTTCGGAAGTCTTCACGGCAAAATAGCAACGTCCCGCTGGCGAGCTGAGATGAGTCTTTGTAGCACTTCCCAATAAGCTTGATCCCAACCCGACGCGTCAGTTTTGAAGTTGTGCTTTTGTGGAGTAGTTTTCATGGCCAAGGGCCATATTCATCGTTTCCAAGGGCACCGCCCTTGGAAACGCACGCGACATGAATCGGTTTGGCCAACGGCCAAATTTAACCTGTTCGACTCGGATTGAATATGGCCGTTGGCCAAAAGCAACCACGTGTTTTCCTGGTCCAGGAGCATTGCCCTTGGTTATGTTAAAAAAGGCCCTTGGCCATCAAGTCAAAATAGCGCAACCTCAAAACGCGTCAGCTAGGAATTCGTGAACATGTGGTCGAACTGCCTCAACTCAATCCCTCACTTACGTTTCGGGTTATGATAGATTGAAAACGCGCAACTTCGAAAGCTCCCGTCTCCAGTCCCCGAGAAGCTGCTGCGTTATCTGCGGCCGGTTTGCGAGGCCATGCGTTCTGCCAGCCAATGACCGAGCCCCAACTGTAGCGGCTCGCTGGTCAGCAGTCGGCGACTGTCAACTCCGATCGCCCCGCACTCTTTCTTCAACGTCGCAGCGAATGCGTTGTATTGTCGCAAATACTCCTTGCGTAGCCGAGCGGGATCGACGAGTAAACGATCGTCGAGATTTTCCAAATTACGAAACTGTGTCGGGCGATCAAACGGAAACTCTTCCTCTTCGGGAGCCGCGATCCTGAAGAGGATGACCTCATGCCTGTCATGCCGACATCGCTGCAGAACTTTGCACAGTCGTTCAACATCATCAAAGCAGTCACTGATCAAAATCAGCAAGCTCCGCCGACGAATTGTCGGCAGGATTGATGCCAGCACATCCGCCATTCCGGAATCAGCACCGGGCGTGGTGGCTTCCAGAATCTCCGTGATACGACGAAACGTATCACGATTACTCGACGGCCTGATCTGTTCCCGAATCTTTGAATCAAATGTTACCATGCCGACGGAATCACGTTGACTCAACAGCAGCCACGCCAGCGATGCCGCCAACATACGAGCGTACTGAAACTTGCTGACGTGTCGCCCTGCATACGACATACTGCCGCTGACATCGACCAGTAAATGAGCTCGCAGATTTGTCTCGTCTTCAAACTGCTTGACATAATAGCGACCGGTTTTTCCGTAAGCTCGCCAGTCAATATGTCGAATTTCATCGCCGGGGTAATAGTCGCGATGTTCGACAAATTCTACGCTGGAACCTTTAAACGGACTGCGATGTCGCCCCATCATCACGCCTTCGACAAGGCGTCGAGCGATCAATTCCAGACGTCCGAAATCCGCCAGCTCAGTTGGGTTTTGAGGAAGCTCTGCGTCAGACATATTGACTCCGTAGGATGGACTCCCAGTCCGTCCCAAAAATGACGGACTGGAAGTCCATCCTACATCTTGCAAACCCGCATATTGTTTTGAGACGGCACCCTATGCCATGTCGGCTGGGGCATGTTTGCTGATTGCGTTCACAACGGCGGCATGTGATTTTCCGTTCGTCACAACCATACCTTCGTTCTGCGCCAGTGATGAACCATGTCGAAAGTCTGGTGACTTGCCGCTGATGTCGGTCACGTGCCCGCCGGCTTCCAGCACAACCAGTATCCCGCCAGCGTGGTCCCAAATCTTCTCCTGATAACCTTTTCTGGTCGGTAGACGAAGATACAGATCCGCATCGCCTCGAGCCACCGCCAGATATTTGCACTGGCTATCCATGCGGATTGGTTCCAGATGAATGCCAAGTTCCGATGCAATCAGACCTGACCAGTCGTGTGAACTGTGCCCGGATTCAACGGATTCGCAAAAACGAAGTTCAGCAGCATTCGATGTTTTTGAAACGTCGATTTTGACAGGAGCAGCATCAGGTTCAGTCAACGGCTGCATCCATGCACCATGCCCGCGAACAGCCCATGCGAGAACTCCGGTCCCTTCAGGCTTTCCTTCAAACGGCATGTTAGGGCATCCCAGGACTCCGATTTCAATCTGGCCATCGATAATGAGTGCCAGGGAAATCGCGTATTGTTCCTTTCGCAGAAATCCCTTTGTGCCATCGATGGGGTCCAGAGTCCAGAATCGCGGGCTGTATTCGGATGCACCGCCACGATCGATCCAGTCACAAACTTCAGCAGCGGAAGCGTTGACACCCGCAGCCGCACATTCACGCACGGCACGGTTGAGAAATTCTTCCCCCGATGGCACTTTCAATTCCGCTGCGCCTTCTTCGCCGATTACCGGATCATTCGGAAAATCGATTTGAAGCTGACGGCAAACAATCGCCTGACTTGCGAAGTCAGCCACGGTGACGGGGCTCTTGTCCTGCTTGGCCAGAGACTCTGTTGTAATCGACGACTGCACCGATCGACACACGATAGCGGCCTGTCTCACAGCAGTGAGACCGGTCTGAAGTTCGCGATGAAAATTGTGTGGCATTGATAGATACTTCGATGATTTGTAAGACAGGATGAACTGCGGGCACAAACACCCGTGAATTGAACTACATAGCTCAATTTGATGCCAGACCTGGCTTTCATTGTCCGCGACTTCCTCTGGATTTCTCGAAAGTCAGCGTTGCAGTCGGATTAGATTATCGGTTTGCAACAAAACAATTGAATAGACATCGTGCGGTTGGGAATGAGGACAGGTGCCTGCGTAGTGCAAACCTCTGCAATAGAAATTCAATCTGCTTCCGCCGGGCTCGCCCCCGGCGGAGCAATCAATTGGCAGCTACGCTAAGTCGCGACTGGTAAGTCTCCAGTTTCATGACGAGACCGTTGACCTCGATACGCCCCAGATCGGGACGTACGGTCAATATCTGAACTCGCTGCAGATCGTGACCGAGAATGATGGTGGATGGCATGAAGTCCGAGAAGAACTCTTGAGCGGGGTTCGCAACATGATCATGACTGCGGCGAAGAAGAAGGGCTGGCGATTGTCCCGCATCGGGCTGCTCAGCAATCATCTGCACATCCTGCTTGGTGCCGCGGTTACGGAGTCGCCACAATCGGTGGCTCTGTCACTGATGAACAACATCGCCTATGTTTCGGGGATGACGCCGGTGCTCAAGTTCAGCTACTACGCTGGGACGTTCGGCGGGTACGATCGTGGAGCGATGCGATTGAATCAGTCCTGAACATCCTGTTCCGCCGGGCTCGCCCCCAATGGCGTGGACTTGAGCAATTTTCTTGTAGCGGAACTCGCCAAGAGTTTCGGTTTTCCCTTCAAAAACCGGGGTGCCGAAAGTCTTGGCGACTTCCGCTACGCCTTAAGTCCACGCCATTGGAGTTCATCCCGGCGGGAGTGGCGAGTCTGCAGCGATCAGTTGTTCGCTCCGCCCGGACAAGCCGGACGGAAGCGGAAGTCATTTTTCCGAATCTGTTGTAGCTGCCAGTTGTCGCTTCCGACCGGGATAAACCCGGCGGAAAGCGATTAGCCTCGATACCTCAACACATCCTTCTCTACTTCTTTGCTCCTTTGCTTCCGTCGGGCTCGCCCCGGCGGAGCAGCCAACTGGCAGCTACAAGTGTCGAAGTATACACTTGGCCCCAAGGCAACGGCGCGGTACTGTTTGCAACGTATTGCGGATAGCTGGCGTGCGATGCGATGTCAGCTGTGACGGCAGTGCATATTCACTCTGAACAAAAATGGAATCAACAATGCAGTGGATTGATCGAGGTCGATTGAAGACCGAAGTGCTGGCAGGAACGTTTCTAAATCTGGGCTCCGCGTCCGCTGTTGAGATCGCTGCGGAGACCGGCTTCGACTGGCTGTTGATCGATCTGGAACATGGTTCCGGTACGACGGCTGATCTTCGAGGACAATTGCTGGCGACGCGTGGAACAAAAGCGGCTCCCATCGTGCGAATCGCATCTGCCGATGCAGACGCCGTGAAGTTCGTCATGGACAGCGGTGCAGCCGGCGTTATGTTTCCTTATGTCGCCAATGCTGATGAAGCCGCTCGCTGTGTGCAGATGATGAAGTATCCTCCGACGGGAGCTCGCGGAGTCGCTCAGATTATTCGTGCGACCAACTACGGACGCAACTGGCAGGGATATCTGGCCGAAGCGAATGAGCAGTCGCTGGTGATTGTTCAAATTGAAACCCCGGATGCCGCTGACAAGGCCGATGAAATTGCCGCCGTGCCGGGAGTCGATGTCCTGTTTGTCGGCCCGATGGACTTGTCGGTGAACCTTGGACATCCGGGAGATTTCACGCCACCGACATTCATTCAGCATTTGAAAAACGTCGTGCAGGCGTGTGAGCGACATGGCAAGACCGCTGGAATTCTTTCACGCCCTGAACTTGTTGAATCACACAAGCAACTCGGTTTCCGACTGGTGGCCCTGGGATCCGATTCCGGTGCCGTGGTCGCGGGTTTGACAAATTCACTGAAGGCGCTGCGATCGTGAAGTGGTACGTATGAATCACAATCGTACCGGGAAGCTGACGCATCCCGCTCGCCGGATTATAGGTGATGCGGTTCACGACTTAATTCTCACATGATAAACTCCGCCGACGTTTGCACGCGAATTCTGTTTCCGGAAAAAAACTAATGTCAGATAAATCCAATGTGTTCTGTGGCTGTATTCCGGCCCTGATGACTCCATGCTCCGCCAGCGGTGTGCCAGATTTCGATGCCTTGGTGGCGAAAGGTAAGGAACTCATTGAAGCTGGCATGAGGGCTGTCGTTTATTGCGGATCAATGGGCGATTGGCCGCTGCTCACAGACGCTCAGCGACAGGAAGGTGTTCGAGCCTTATGTGCCGCCGGAGTTCCCGTCGTTGTCGGCACCGGCGCACAGAATCCAGCGATTGCGGCTGACCATGCGGCTCATGCGAAAAAAGCAGGTGCGGCGGGATTGATGGTGATTCCACGAGTTCTCTCACGCGGCACATCTGCGGCGGCTCAGCGCCATCACTTTGCTGGAGTTCTCAAGGCGGCGGCAGGCTTACCCGCCGTGATTTACAACAGCCCGTATTATGGATTTGAAACAAAGGCCGATTTGTTTTTTGATCTGCAGCGTGAGTTTTCAAATCTCGTGGGGTTCAAGGAATTCGGCGGAGCGGAATCGCTGAGTTACGCAGCCGAACACATCACCAATCGCGATCCAGGCCTGACGTTGATGGTGGGTGTCGATACACAGGTGTATCACGGCTTCATTCACTGCGGAGCAGCAGGAGCCATCACCGGAGTCGGCAATGCACTGCCTCGTGAAGTGCTGCGACTGGTGGAACTCTGCGAAAAAGCAGCATCCGGCTGTCCTGACTCACGTCGATTGGCATGGGAACTGAATGAAGCGTTGACGGTGCTTTCAACCTATGATGAAGGTCCGGATCTTGTCCTGTACTACAAGTACCTGATGGTGCTGGAAGGCAACCCGGAATACACGCATCATTTCAATCAATCCGATGCACTCAGCCCCAGCCAGCAGGAATTCATCAGGACTCAGTGGCAATTATTCCGCACATGGTGGAGCAAGTGGAATCAGACGTAACAGCACTTATGGCGCTGGTTTTGAGCGATCGGCGGATTCTATTTTACTGTAGGACGGGTCTCCAGACCCGTCCGGACGTGAATTTGGCTGATCAGGACGGGTCTGGAGACCCGTCCTACATCAATTCATGAATGACGGACCCGTCGCAAACCGGTATTGGGCGTCCGTCGGTCATGTGGTAGTTGATGTGCTGAGCGTCATAGCCGAGTGCCGCGAACACAGTCGCATGCACATCCGCCGGAGTCACCGGCCGCACGAAAGGACGCGCGCCAGTTTTGTCAGATTCACCGACAACCTGACCGCCGCGAATACCGCCGCCTGCCAACACCATGGAGTAACACTGCGGCCAATGGTCGCGTCCGGCGTCTTTGTTGATGACTGGAGTTCGACCGAAATCGCCCATCCAGATTACCAGCGTTTCATCCAACAAGCCACGTTCGGACAAATCATCCAACAACGCGACGTAGGCCTTTTCCATCGGCGGCACCAGACGATTCTTCATCTGATTGAAGTTGTCTTTATGCGTGTCCCACGTAATGCTCGGGCCGTTCACCGTCGTCACGAAACGACTGCCCGCTTCAATCAATCGTCGAGCCAGCAAATGTGATTGACCCCAACTGTGCCGTCCGTATCGATCACGAACGCTGTCGGGTTCGCGCGACAGATCAAAGACTTCGCTCGCAGCGTTGGAACTGATAAGTCCCAATGCTTTGGCGCGCTGAACATCGATATCCGCTGTGATGTCAGATGCCGCCAGGTGTGTTGAGCCGTCGAGAGAACTCAACAGCGACCGACGATCCTGCAAACGTTGCTGCGTGATGGTTGCATCAAGCTGCAGTCCGGGAACCTGAAATCCTTTTGCGTTCGGATCAGAATTCAGCACGAATGGATCAAAACGACTTCCGAGACATCCGCCAAACTGGCCGGGGGTCAGATACTTCGTACTGTCACAATGTGGCGATGGCGTGATCACGTACGGCGGCACGTTTCCTGAATATCCATCACGTTGAGCCAGCCAATTGATGAGCGTACCAAACGACGGAATATCTGCGCGGCTGGGATTGATGAGCGTGCTGTCGATGCGATAAGGCTTACCAACAATTGACCAGTGCATACCGGAATTGTGGCCGCCGTGAGTATGATGCAGTGTGCGGACAATCGACAACTTATCCATTCGCTTCGCGACTTCCGGGAGCAGTTCCGAAATTTCAATCCCTGGAACGTTCGTCGCGATTGGCTGGAACTCACCACGAATCTCCGATGGAGCATTCGGTTTCATGTCCCACAGATCGAGATGACTTGGCGCGCCACAATTAAAAATCATGATCACCGATTTCGCGCGACGCGTGGCGCGTGATGATGTGGCAGCGTCAGCCGGAAACGCATCCGCCTGAGCGATCGTATTCCAGAACTGTAGGAGTGTTCCCAGTCCCGCGACCTGCGCGCCAGTTGCGGTCATCCATTGTCGGCGAGACGATGCGTACTTCTGTTTCGCTGCGGCGAGTCGTCGCATGGAAAATCTCCAGGCAGATTCAGCGGACAAACTAAGGAAGGATTTACAGTGGCGGGACCGTCAGGATAAACGCACGCATCGCAAACGTCGATCTCAAATTCAGACTTTTCTGGCTGGACGTCAAATGAGGCGAAAATTCATCAACATATAGAGAGCTGCATCATGTATCCCCCTGAACACTTATGCTGCCCGCGATGCGAAGCATTGCCGTGGCAGAGGGCTGCTGACGGTTAGGCGCTCGCCGGGGAAGGTTTGGTGAGCACTGTCATCAGGGTGTTAACACTTGTCGCTCGCAGAAGCGAACGACTCAATTTTTCCCGCGATCAGCACAATTCACGGGCGGCTTCCAGCAACTTAATCCACGGGGCGACGTAATGTCCGTTGTCGTGGAACGTACGGCCGCTGACAAGATTGCCGTCGATGACACAGGGCTCATCTACGTAGATGCCGCCACAGATTTCGAGGTCGAAACGGCACTTCGCGACCGTTGCCATGCGACGACCTTTGACGCAGTCTGCGTAGGCGGGAATTTCGACTCCGTGGCAGACGCTGGCCACCGGCTTATTGACGGCGAAAAAATGTTTCGTCGCTCGGACAAGGTCTGCGTCGTAACGAATATACTCGGGGGCTCGACCACCAGAGAAAAAGATCCCAGCGTATTCCTCTTCGCGTATGTCTTTGAACGCGATGTCCGCATCGATGGAATAGCCTTCCCATTCCTTCGTGATGGTCCAGCCTGGTTTCACTTCATGCAGCACCATCTGGTAGCGACGTTTCTCCGGCGCTGCGACGACTGGCTGAAATCCAGCTTCGATGAGTCGATAGTACGGATACATTGTGTCGAGCGTCTCGGTGGCGTCGCCGACGATAATCAGGACTTTGTTTGAGTGCATGATCTACTTCAACAAATAGCGATTGGCGATCGTAATCCCACTTAGCATCGCGCCGACAATGCCGAGGAATCCTTGATCGGTTCCGCAGAGATAAAGATTCGGTAACGACGTCTGCCCGTTGACAAACTTCTGCGGAGCGCCGTAGACGCAACCATTGAGATGTCCGGTGAATCGGCGAATCGTGCGCGGTGTGAAGACGTCTGTGTCGATCACGTGTGAACGAAAATCCGGCAGATGATTAAGTGCGCTCTGGATGATCCGGGAGTTCCAGTGGTCCTTGGCGGCAATATATTCGTCTTCAGGCAGATTCATCCAGTAATGCGGATTTGCCAGAGCTGTGATGCGAATTCGGCCGTCTTCGAGCGGTTTCGAATAGTCGAAGTTGTTTGGCGAACACACAATGCCGCTGCGAAGATCGACGGGGACGTTGGGGCGTTCGTAGTGAAAATCTTTCGTGTCGCTGTAAAACACGATCGTGTCACTGTGTCCCAGCGATGACGGTTCGCAATCGAGAACACTGATGGATTCTACAAACGAAATATCTCCGGGTTCCGCTTTCAACAACGGAGCATTCGGATCAACCATTCGCATGGTTTCTGCGGCACCGGCTGATGACAGAATATTGTCAGCTTCGATTTCTGTGCCATCGTCCAACAACACCGAGGTGGCTTTGCCATTCGACTGCCGGATTTCCTGAACTCCTGCGCGGAGTTTCAGATGTCCGCCAAGCGACTTGAAATGCCGCACCAGTCGTTTCAGAATCAGACGAATGCCGTCGAAAGGTCGCCCGAATCCTTCGTGAAAAATGCTCTTGAACATAATCACGAACTGATTGAAATCCATATCACGCGGCGTCGCGCTGCCGTAAAACATCAACGGACAGAAAATCATGTCAACAAGAAGTGGGTCGCGGATGTATTCTGATACGACCTGCCGGGCGGATACCGATGCTCGATCGAGATCCAGTGCGTCATGCTCAGCGATGCAAGTGACCAGGCGTCGGAAACCGTCGATCTGTTGCGGAAAGGCGGCCGCGATCTGTTCGACGAAGAAGTTGAACTGATTCGTAAAGTGCAGCGTACAATCCGGGAAGGCGATTGTGGAACGCAGTTGTGGGCGAAGATCGAAGTCTTCCCACTTCATACGCAGTTGCCGCAGCAGTTTGCTGAGCGGACCCTGCCTGGTGCCTGGTTCAGCGTAGTTGGTGACAGCGTGCAGGCCGACGTCGTAATTGCGTTTGCGAAGGCGGTAGAACGAATTCAAACCGCCAATCGTGGTATGCCGCTCAAGAATCAGGACATTCTTTTCGTAATAGGCCAGACGCACTCCAGCCGACAAGCCGGACATTCCAGCACCGATAATGACGGTGTCATAACGCACAGCAGTGACCTCAGGACATCAGGCATCAAACGATCGCTACGCGCCGACCGCAACATCTTTCAAACGCGGCAGCAGGTATCCAACGGTCCCTGCCATCGTGTTGAGATTCGGATAGTCTTCCTCTGGAATCTGGATGCGGTACATTTTCCGGAGTTCCATCACGATGTCCAGAAAATCCATGCTATCCAGTTCCATCTGTTCGCGGAACGGGCGAGCGTCGTCAAGATCGGTGAGATCCTCATCCGGAGCGATTCGCTCCAGAATCTCCAGAATCACCTGCCGAATCTGATCTGACGTCATTAATCCACCCTCTCACTATTTTATTCAGATTATTTGCAGGACGAGTCTCCAGACACGTCCGGATATTTCTCTCACGACAGGAAGGGAGTGCAGTCCCGTCCTGCTTAACCTTCGAATTTTCTGATGATGACCACTGAATTGATGCCCAGCATACCGAACGAATTGTTGAGAATGCAGCGTACCTGACCCAATTCTCGTGGTTGATTGATAACGAGATTTGGCAGGTGGCACCGAGGGTCTAAGTCGTGAAGATTGATTGTAGCGTGAGCAATCCCATCGTCAAATGACGGCAAGTTCCCCAGCATCTCCAACGCACCAGCCGCACCCATCGCGTGCCCGATGAAACTCTTTGTGTTATTAATGACCGTTTTGCTGTCGGAAAAGATCCGCCGCAAGGCCGATGCTTCTTCGATATCGCCCTGTTCAGTGGCCGTGGCGTGGCTGCTGACGATATCGACGTCGTCCGCCGTGATTTTGGCCCGCTTCAGTGCCAACTGGATACATTCCGCCTGACGGTTAGCGTCCGGAAGAACGAAATCCGTAGCGTCGGAATTCATGGCATAGCCAATGATCTCCGCATAAATTGTCGCGCCGCGTGCGAGAGCATCCGGCAAACGTTCAACCGTGCAGATTCCACCGCCTTCTGCGACAACAATGCCGTTGCGATTGACATCAAACGGACGGCAGGCTTTTGTTGGATCTTCGTGACTCGCCAAGGCACCCTGCGCTGCAAAACTGGCAAAGATCCCAAATGTATGAATGCTTTCAGAAACACCACCAGCGATTGCGATATCAACTTCATTCAGCTTTAACATCTGAGCTGCTTGAATAAATCCCGCATTGCCAGCGGCACAGGCCGCACCAAGGGTCAAATGAGGCCCGGTAATGCCCATATTCAGCGTGACTTCGCCAGCAGCGTTGTTTGCAACCGTGCGAGGATTGTGATGATGGGACCAGACTTTGGTGTCGTATTGAAATTTGGAGATCTCATAGATCTCATTTTCAGTTTCGACGTTTCCGTGTTCCGTGATGCCAATATACACGCCTACGCGGTCCCGCGCGACATTCGGCCAGTCGAGGCCTGAACTCTTCACAGCTTCGTTGGCACAATAGACAGCGATTGAGCCGGCTCGGGTGCCGCGTCGGATATCTTTTTTCTTCTGATATCGCAGTTCGTCGAAGTTGCACACGCCAGCGAGCACCGGGCCCATGTAGCGGGTTTCATAGTTGACGACACCGGACTTTCCCTCCAAAAGATTCTGACGGAATTCCGTCAGACTGTTTCCGTTGGGGGAAGTCAGTCCAATCCCAGTGATGACTATTCGATCCTGATCCGACAAGAGAAGACCTCAACGCCTATCGCAACTGTTTTCAAACGCCGTTCGATCCCTTCGAAAGCGGCTTGTTTTATGGCAAAACTGGCCAGTTTTACGCAATTCACTAAGTTCTGGAAAGGGGCAGAAGGGTATCGGGATGCCGAATCACTGGCAAGTCCCAGCCAAAATGAGTCGCCGTTCGCTTCCGACCGAGAATTCTGAACGTTTTTCCCTCACCACATCAAGGTGCAGTGCTGATCCAGAAATCGGATGCCGCTGGAACGACGGCGTGAATGCAGGAAACGATGGATGTATGCAAGCGTGACGTTTTTGACGGTGCAGATCGGCTCCATCGCGTCGCCAAAAACTTCTCTCCACTGACGCGGGCCGGCTTTTGATTTAATCGTAACCCGAAGTGTCAGCGAGGGATTTGAATTGACTTTCAAACACACCGTTGACTATTCAAACAGGGACTGCTGTTTGGGGCGAAACGTCTCTTCTGCAACCAAAATAGAAGCACTGCCCAATGGCGAGTCTTCCGGCGGCAAAGCTTCGTCAGAACTGGACTCAGCATTCATCGCGGCAGAAAAGCGACGGAATCCCATGAGATTGAAGAATTCCTGCAGTTTGGGACGATCGGGCGTCTGAACGCGAGCGGCCTCGAAGTCGATCTCCAGAGGCAAGTCGGTTCTCAAACGCACCAGCTCACGACTCATCCGCGCCTGATCGGCAAACGCGATAAGATTCTCCTGCAGTTTCTTGCCCTGCACTCGATCGGCATTGGCAAGGACATGATCGAGCGTTCCAAAGGTTTCAAGCAGTGTCCGGGCAGTCTTCGGACCGACCTTCGGTACGCCTGGCACATTGTCGACCGAATCCCCCACCAAAGACTGAAAATCGACAACCTGATCAGGACGTACGCCCCAATCTTCCATGAGTGCTGCACCATCAAAATATGTGTTCTTTCGGCAGTTCAACATCCGCACAGTCGGACTTAGCAACTGCCGCGCGTCTTTGTCTGTCGTGACGATAACAACTTCCATTCCTCGAGCCGACGCGGCAGCGGTCGCTGTGGCAATGACATCGTCAGCTTCCCATTCGTCGCATTGCAACACAGGGATACGGAAACCTTCAAGCAACTCCTTAATCAGGGGAATCTGAGGACGTAGGTCTTCTGGCATCTCTGACCGGTTGGCTTTGTAGTCTGCGAAAATTTCTCCGCGTTTCCCAAGTCCGGGGGAGTCGAAGGCACAGACCAGATGTGTGGGCTTACGGTCAAGGATTCCATAAATGTCCCGCGTGAATCCAAAGACCGCATTCGTGGGCTGGCCCTGAGTCCCCTTCATGGCCGGAATGGCGTGGAAGACCTGAAACATCAGGGAAAATGTGTCGATTATGTAAATGCAATCGCGGCTCATAAGGGGGATCTGTCGATAATGCTGTGATCGTTGCGAAACGCGTCTGGGTACTTTGAAGACCCGCAGACGCATTTTTAAAAGGGAAATGCTGACGAATTCAGCCTCGGGTTTCAGCCTCTGAGGCTGACAGTTTTCCCAGTGGATGGCAATTGCGGCAAACTGCCAATTTGCAATTCGCCCATTGTTTGTTACATTCTGACATCGGATCGTTCCGTGTCTATTCAGTTGTACAGTTTCCCCAGAGGAGGATTTTTGTGGTTAAGTTGCGTTTGCGTGATAATGAAAGTGTGAATGAAGCAGTTCGTCGATTCCGTAAACTTGTCGAACATGCGGGTGTCAAAAAAGAAATGCGCAAGCGTGAATTCTACGAAAAGCCGAGCGATATCGCACGCCGTGATCGACGCCGAGCCGAAATGCGAGCTCGCCGCGCAAACCAGCCTTCAGAACTGGAAATGCAATAATCCGGAACCGACGAATCAACGGATTGACTGAATAAACAAAATACGGGCAAGCCTTTGGGGCTTGCCCTTTTTTATGCGATGCTGTCTCCGGGCGAAGGACAAGGGTAGCGAAAGTCGTCAAGACTTTCGGCCACTGTCCTCAGGATATCCGAAACTCTTGACGAGTTTCGCTACTGCCAGTTCCCAAAACGGCTGGAGTCTGAGCATAAATCCATCTGTGTCAACGGCCTGTTGCTCGCCCAATTGCGCCGTCGGCACTGCGATTTTTGGGTTTGATCGGGCGAATGGGCCTAATCGCTTGTTTTGACAGGCGTGGCCTGGTCCAATTCGCAGTGCTGCAAGATCTGTCGTCGGCTGCAATCTGCTTCCTGACGACGCTTAGCGATGTTGACGCTGTGCCACCTTCGATATCGTGGCACTGTTGTATTGGTAGTTCTCACCTCAGTTTAGTGTTCAGACAGGAATTTGAAGAAATGGCGGTCAAAGTTTATTACGACGACGATGCGGATCTAAGTCTCCTCAAAGGCAAAACCATTGCCATCATCGGCTATGGAAGCCAGGGACACGCGCAGGCACAAAACCTGCGCGACAGCGGATGCGATGTCATCGTCGGCCAGCGTCCCGGTGGAGCCAACTACGATCTGGCCATCAGCCACGGGTTCAAACCTGTCTCCGCTGCCGAAGCGGCTGACAAGGGCGACCTGATCAATATCCTGCTGCCAGACGAACTGCAGGGCGACGTCTATCGCGACGACATCAAGCCACAGCTGAAGATCGGCAATCTGCTGATGTGTTCACATGGATTCAATATCCACTTCAATCAGGTTCAGCCACCAGACGGCGTTGATGCAGCACTCGTTGCACCAAAAGGCCCAGGCCATCTGGTTCGCAGCGAATACGAAAAAGGTGGCGGTGTACCAAGCTTGATCGCATTGAGCGCAGGAGCTTCGGAGACGTCACGTCAGTTGGCTCTGGCTTATGCCAAGGGTATCGGCGGAACTCGTGGCGGCGTGATTGAAACAACTTTCGCAGAAGAAACCGAAACCGATTTATTCGGTGAACAGGTTGTTCTGTGCGGTGGCGTGAGCGCACTTGTGAAGGCTGGATTTGAGACTCTTGTTGAAGCAGGCTACCAGCCAGAAATGGCATACTTTGAATGTATGCACGAACTGAAGCTGATTGTGGACCTGTTTTACCAGGGCGGCCTGAACTACATGCGTTACAGCGTGTCGAACACTGCTGAGTACGGCGATTACACTCGGGGTAACCGCATCGTCACCGAGCAGACCAAAGCCGAAATGAAGAAGATCCTCGGCGAAATTCAGAGTGGTCAATTCGCCCGCGACTGGTTGCTGGAAAACCGTGCTGGTCAGGCATCGTTCCTTGCGACTCGTCGCCGTGAACGTGGCCATATGATTGAAACGGTTGGCAAACAACTTCGAAAAATGATGAGTTGGATTTCTTCGAAAGAAGTATGATCCAACCAGAGTGGACAGTTATAGAAGCAAAGGGACTCTGAGGAATCAGAGTCCCTTTTTTCGTTTCGACAACGCCAAAGTCACTCCACAACCACGCCAGTCACATCCGGCAACGCTGGGAACTGTGGATTCATCTGCTTCAACGTTTCCACAATAACGCTCGCCACTACGAGATCGCGATACCAGTTCTGATCTGCCGGAACAACATACCACGGAGATTCATTTGTCGAACATTTCTCCAGCATGTCCTCAAACGCCTACTGATAGTCGTCCCAGAACTTGCGTTATTCCAAATCGGCCGGATCGAACTTCCAGCGTTTGGCGGGATCATCAATGCGTTCCTGAAACCGCCGCTTCTGTTCGTTCTTTGAAATGTATAAGGAAGAACTTATTGACGATGTCGTTTTTCTGTATCCGATGTTTGCTGAAATCCGGCATGGAGCGAGACGCTTTACTTTGAATCCGGGATTGATAACTCGAGTATTTCGGCGACACGCTAGCTGAGAATATCTTTTGCCACAACCCCGGCCACGTCCGTAAGCCTGAAATCGCGGCCTGCGTAGCGATACGTGAGCTGTTCGTGATTCAACCCCATCAAGTGCAGAATCGTGGCATGCAAATCATGCACGTGCATCTTGTTTTCCACTGCATAGTAACCGAAGTCATCCGTGGCACCGTAAACTGTCCCCGCTTTGACTCCACCACCCGCCATCCACATCGTGAAGCCATGCGGATTGTGGTCACGTCCATCGGTTCCCTGAGCAGTCGGCGTACGCCCAAATTCGCCACCCCAGATCACCAGCGTGTCTTCCAGCAGACCTCGAGATTTCAAGTCGCTCAAGAGTCCCGCAATGGGTTTGTCCACTTCGGACGCATTCTTGGTGTGCCCCAGATAGAGATTGCCATGCTGATCCCATTGAACTTCGCTGTCACTGTGAGTCACCTGCACGAAACGCACATCGCGTTCCAGAAACCGTCGAGCCATCAGGCATTGGCGGCCAAAATCTTCAGTCACCGGATCATCGGTCCCATACAATTTGTGAGTCGCTGCGGACTCCTGAGACAAGTCCTGGACTTCAGGCATCGTGGACTGCATGCGGAATGCCAGTTCAAAGGAATTCAGTCTTCCTTCCAACGCCTGATCTGCGTCTGAAGTTTCCAGATGCTGTTGATTCATCACGCGCAGCAAATCCAACTGCATCCGCTGTGTTTTAGAACCAATCCGCGAATTGTGAATATGTTTTACTTCCGCATTGACAGCTCCGACACTCGCGTTACCGATCGGAGTTCCCTGGCAATACGCCGGAAGAAATGCCGATCCCCAGTTATTCATTCCTCCGTGCGCGAGCGTGGGACAGATGGTGACAAACGCCGGCAGGTTTTGATTTTCCGTGCCCAAACCATACGTCACCCATGCGCCTAAACTTGGCCGCACGAACTGATCGCTGCCTGTGTGCAGCTTCAGCAATGCTCCGCCGTGAGCCGGGTTGGTGCCGTGAACAGATCGCAAAATACACAGATCATCAACATGCTGTGCCACATGCGGGAACAACTCACTGACAGGTAAACCACTCTCGCCATATCGATGAAACTTCCACGGCGACTTCAGCAGATTTCCCTGGGCCGCAAAAGTGACACGTGGAAGTTCAAATGGCGGCGGGCTGCCGTGATACCGCGTCAACATCGGTTTGGGATCGAACGTATCCACGTGCGACGGTCCGCCTTTCATAAACAGAAAGACGACCCGCTTGGCTCGAGCAGGCACATGCGAAATTCTCGCTGCCAGTGGATTGTCAGCGCCGCCGGGGAGCGTTGAAATTTCGGCTGCTGTCGTTTGTTGCTGCAGCAGGGAAGAAAATGCGAGGTGCCCGAATCCGATCGCAGAAGACTGAAGTATTCGGCGACGATTATGAAGTTGATACGGTGACGACATTCCAGTCAACCTTTCTTGAAAAGAGGCAGATGGTGGCATTGATCACGGCTTAAATTTCTGCATGCGATAGCCACCTTTTTCTGAAACTATTTCTATCAGCACATCGTGCAGTTTGCAGGACAACCGTACGCGATGACGATCGAGATTTGTAGACTTCACCGTGCGATCGATGTCCAGAAACGTGTCCGTGTCCAGAAAATGTTTGGCAGTTCTGAAGAATGCCAGGAACATAGGTATATTCGCGGACCCACGCAACTTCAAACTTCCATCCTGGTCGGTCTTCACGAGTAATTCGTCACCCAGGATTTCGATCGTGGTTTTGAGAATTTCGCTGCGATTTCCTTCCTCGCCGCACATACGTAGCTGTTTGTCTACCCAGCGCTGAGTGAACTCAACCGCTTCGACGATACTATTAAGACCGGAAATATCAATTATCCCCGACGCCACTTTCCCAGACTCCAATATCTCAGACGCTGCTGCCTCGGACGGAGCCTGCGCAGATTCATCCGGCATCAGTGAATCAATCACCTGCACCAGCAGGTCGGGCGTCAGCTTGGTCGTCTTAATCAACACCGTATATTTTGCCAACGCCTTATGCAGCGGCATAAGCAGTTCAATAGCCTCGTCTCGCAACGCCGCGTCTATGGTTCGTACGCCGACGGCACGTGAAACCGCATCCGTCGCTTCATCGCTGTTCTGCCATAGCCAATTCATGGCTGCTCGCAGATCACCCACAAGCAACGTCGGGTTATCTCGCCACTGGATAGCGAGTTCAAAAGCTTCATCACGTTTCATGGAGTCTCGACGATCTTCGTTCGCACAATGAACTGCGTGCTTTGAAATCTGAGATTCGAAATCTCAAATCAAAAATCTCAAATCAAAAATTAGTACTCGTTCTGCTCGCCGCCGGACTGTGTCAACGCCGGAGTCTCCACGCGCTTCGCAATCTGACGGATCGTTCGTTTGTCACGTTCTTCGCACAGCCTTTTAATGGCGTCGTCAAGAGGCATCACACCCAATTCACCATCGATACGACAACGCATGTTTACCGCGTTCTGTTCCGCTTCTTTTGGACCAACAACCAGCATGTATGGAATCAGATCCAACTGAGCTTCGCGAATTTTCGCCTGCACGCGAGCACTTTGCAGATCCGTTGCGACTCGAAAACCCACCTGACGCAGTTTCGCGGCGATTTCTTTGGCGTAGTCGTCAGACTTCTCGCTCAGCGGCAACACGCGAATCTGTTCCGGAGCCAGCCACAACGGAAACGCGCCGGCGAAATGCTCAATCAACATCCCGCAGAAACGTTCCATCGAACCAAACGGTGCGCGATGAATCATCACCGGCCGATGTGGCTTGTTGTCAGCTCCAATATACTCCAGTTCGAATCGCTCCGGCAGATTGTAATCCAACTGCACGGTTCCCAACTGCCATTCGCGACCCAGACAATCTTTCACCATGAAGTCAGCCTTCGGTCCGTAGAACGCGGCCTCGCCTTCGCATTCGACAAACTGCATGCCTTGTTCGGTCAGCACTTTGCGAAGCGTATTCTGAGCGTTCTCCCAAAGTTCCGGGCTGCCGACGTACTTATCCGACTTCGGATCGCGTGACGACAACTGAACGCGATAATCTTCCAGCCCCACAGCTTCCAGCACGTATTTCACCAGGCCCAGCGTGTCTTTGAATTCCTGCTCGACCTGTTCCGGAGTACAGAACAAATGTGCGTCGTCCTGAGTCAACCCGCGAACACGCAACATGCCGTTGAGTTCACCTGATTGTTCATGGCGATACACGGTACCGAACTCCGCCAATCGCACCGGCAGATCACGATAGCTGCGAGGAATCGCTTTGTACATTTGAGCGTGATGCGGGCAATTCATGGGCTTCAACAGGAAGCGTTCCTGCTGCTTCTCCCACTTCCGCAGGACTTCACGTTTTTGCTCGTCGCTGCCATTGATCGGGAAGTCTTTGTCGTCGAATCCAAGCACCTTCGCGGCGTCCAGTAACTTGCGTTCGTCTTCCTTGGATGGCGGCGCGGGTTCAGCTTCGCGTGGGTCGAGACATCGAATCCAGTAGTCTACAAGCTGCCCCGCCGAATGACCGAAGATTGGTGCAAACTGCGAATCCCGATAATACGGAAAATGCCCGCTGGTTTCGTATAACTCAACTCGCCCGATGTGCGGCGAGTACACCGGTTGATAGCCACGCCGCATCAATTCGGCTTTGATGAATTCTTCCAGAGTCGCTCGAATCGTCGCTCCTTTTGGAAGCCATAGACACAAGCCCTGCCCAACATCATTGGAGATCGTAAACAGCCCCAGCCGTTTGCCCAGAACTCGATGATCCCGTTTCTTCGCTTCTTCAAGTTGTTCAAGGTGCGCCTTCATATCCTTCTTATCGAAGAACGCGATGCCGTAGACACGCTGCAGTTGTTTTCCAGCCGCATCACCTTTCCAATACGACCCCGCCACAGTTGTCAGCTTGAACGCTTTGATCTTGCCCGCGTGCGGAATATGCGGACCGCGACAGAGGTCCACGAATTCGCCCTGGCGATAAAAGCTCAGCGACGCATGATCGGCGAGACCCGTGCGAATGTGTTCGGTCTTCAGAGTCTGTTTCAGATCGCTGCAAAGTGTGATGGCTTCGTCACGTTTGGCTTCGAAGCGTTCAAACGGCTCGGCGGCATCAATGATTTTTTGCATCTCCGCTTCAATGCGAGGAAAATCATCTTCGCTGATGGGAGTTGCCAGATCAAAGTCGTAGTAGAACCCGTGCCCCGTGGTCGGCCCGAACGCCAGTCCGACGCCGGGATACAGTCTCATAATCGCCCGCGCCATGACGTGCGCGCAACTGTGACGCATGACGGCGAGTGCTTCCGGATCACGTTCAGTGATAAGTTTCAAAGGCACCGGCCGCGCGTCGGTGAGGTCAGCCAGCGGCCGCATGGAATCAACAACGGTGCCGTTGATGCTGGCGGCGATGGTGGCTTTTGCGAGACGTTCACCGATACCAGCGGCGACGTCGAGAGCTGAGGCAGAATCCTGGTGTTCGAGAACAGTTCCGTCCGGGAGTTGAACCTGAATCATGAGTCCATTTCTTATGTGCAAACGCTGCCGATCCATATCGCGGCTGCTACGAGAAGTCGCGGGATCGAGCAGAAATACTTTCAAAGCAGGCGGAATTTTACTCGTTTCGGCCGGATTGTTCAAACTGGACGGTTCCTGACGCGAAAGTAGGACACCAAATGCAGGACGGGACTCCAGTCCCGTCCTGACCTGGATTTGATGCGTCGAATCAAAATATGCCGCAGGCCGAATGTGCAATCGACGATGGGCCGCACTGTGCCAAGCTTTATGGGCAATCAATTTCAGTCTGGTCAGGACGGGACTGGAGTCCCGTCCTACGTAGCGCAGATCTCGCCAGCAGCCTGCTGAAGTCAAAGCGAAGCGGAAAACTCTTCCAATGCCGCTTCAATCAGTGAAGCAGTCTGTTGTTTGACCGAACTAACATCCGTCAAGCGAGCATAGTTGTTGACGCGAACGGATTGCTGTTCTTCCGAGCCGTCTCGGTTGGTGAAAATGATTGTCGCGGTGATCTGACAATTTAGTCCCGTTCGTTTACTGTCAGTGATGGCACTCGGCAGAGTTTGAGGTTCGGCCGTTGTGCGTTTCCTGGCGGCCTCTTTGCGCATCTCGCTGCGTAGTTTATCAACGAACAGTGCCGTGAAACCGCCGACGACGACCTCGCCCATCAATTTTGATCCAAACGAATCTTCCTTCTCGCCGTTAGCAAAATTCCTGTCGCGATGTTTGTCACTCATCCGCTCCTGAGACGCAGCTGCACGCCGTGCCTCTCGCCTATCATCTTCGTCTTCCTTCTTTGCCTCCCAATTCACGTACTCCGCATAGTATTGACTTTGGATATCTTCACGATCGTCCAAAGCGAATTGAAACGACGTCAGCATCACGGTCGCCCGTGCGACGATCGGATCGTGCGCCTTCGCGGAATTGGCGACTCGCTGCCGAAGTTCATCTTCAATCGACGGAGTAAAGGACTCCATCGGCATGACTGACATTGCATCGTGCCAACGTCGAGGCTCGCAGGTTCCCGGATAATAAAGCCGTTCAAAATCTGGCCGCTGATCATCAAAATCAACTTCGATCTGTGTCGATCCTGAATACGATGCCAGTTGCAGCGGAATCACAGGTGCAGAAGACACGGGCAACGCGACAATCGGCGGCGGAGTCTTGACGGATCGGCAGCCAAACGTCATCACGACGCAACAGACTGCGGTTGAAATTATCAAGAGGCGACTCATAGTCCGATGTGTACACCATCGGGGCGACTTGCGTCGAGACCAATTCGAGGCGGCAGTTCGAATGATTCATGTAGGATGGACTTCCAGTCCGTCCGAAAAATGACGGACTGGAAGTCCATCCTACATTTTGCAAACCCGCATCTTGTTTCGGGACAATTACTAAAGACGGGACTGGAGTCCCGTCCAACGTCAGGATTCGCCTAGGCCAGCGATTCAGCGTTAGACGGTTTGCTATTCCAGCGGGCCAGTTGTTCGGCTCGAAATTCGGCCGATCGACCCAGCATAATCGCTTCCCGCAACTGACGCACCAGCCGCTGGTAAAAAGCGATGTTGTGCAGCGATAGCAGGATCGGTCCCAACATCTCTTTGGCGATAAACAAGTGACGCAGGTACGCTCGGGAAAACCTGGTGCAGGTCGTGCAGTCGCATTCCAGATCAAGTGATCGTTCGTCGCGCGCATGTACCTGATTGCGAATCCGAACTGGCCCCTGACTTGTGAAAGCCATGGCATTACGACCATTGCGAGTCGGCATGACGCAGTCAAACATATCAATCCCGCGACACACGGCTTCAATGATGTCTTCCGGACGTCCAACGCCCATCAGATATCGCGGCTTATTTTCCGGCAGCATCGGCACGGTGCTGTCGAGAATCTGATACATCACCGGTGGCGGTTCCCCGACGCTCAAGCCACCAACGGCATAGCCCGGAAAATCAATCGGCAAAAGACCTTCCGCAGACTGTTGTCGCATCGCAGGATGAACGCCGCCCTGAATAATTCCAAACAGAGCTTGGTCGGTTCGCTTCTGAGCGTCGCGGCATCGCTTGGCCCAGGCTGTTGTGCGATCCACAGCTTTGCGAATTTTTTCGATCGATTCGCCCGATGGAGGGCATTCGTCGAGACACATAATGCAGTCAGCGCCAAGCTGTTCCTGAATCAGCACTGCGCGTTCCGGGCTGAGTTCCAGAAGATTGCCATCAATGTGAGATCGAAACACGACCTTGTCGTCATCGATCTTCCGCATTTTCGCAAGGCTGAAGACCTGGAAGCCGCCACTGTCGGTCAGGATCGGGCCGTCCCAATCCATAAAACGATGCAGCCCACCCATTTCGGCGACGATTTCGGAACCCGGCCGCAACGCCAGATGATAAGTATTCGACAAAACCATCTGCGTGCCGGCTTCACGGAGCTGAGCGGGCAGCAGACCTTTGACTGTTCCTAATGTGCCGACAGGCATAAATACAGGCGTATTCACAACACCATGAGGCGTTTGCCATCGCCCGGCTCGCGCGGAGGTTCCGGGGTCGGTGGCGTCAAGGTGAAATGAAAATGAACTCATGGATTGTACTGTGCCATGTGTCAGAGTTGAACACGTTGCCATTTTCACTTGAACCGAACTCACAAAACGAAGACAGCGGCATTGCTGCCGCTGTCGTGAGTTCAGGTGCTGCAAAGGAGTCCATCGAAAGGACGATTCCAAAGCAGTATACCATCGTCCAAATAACTGCAACTATGCAGCAGGAGCTGGTGCTGGAGCAGCTGGAGCAGTTTCTGCAGGAGGTGCTGGTGCATTTTCTACTGCTGGAGCTGCTGCTGGTGCTGGTGAGGCTGCTGGTGCTGGAGCAATTACGCCACAACCGCCTGGGCCGCAGTCACTGCTGCTGACACATGAGCCACAGTTTGAAACTGTTGCGCAGCATGTCTTGCATGACTGAACTGGTGTACTGCATGTGTTGCAGGAAACATGCTCCACGCGCACTGGACGGCAGTGTGTGTGGTGCTGGCGCGCTGGCTTGCAGCAATGGTTACGGCCAGCTTCGGCAGTGTTGGTCAGCATCATCGCTGCCAACGCGAACAAAATACTCAAATGTCGCATTATCACATCCCTCTCAAATTACCCAAATGCTCCACACTTTTGTGTGTGCAGCGCCCCGCAATTCACCCTCAGACACACGTCCAGGTTGCGGCAGCCTCTCTTAACACGACAACAACCTATCTTGCCTGACCAGAATTTGTCAAACAACCTGCCCAATTTTTCACCCCTGATCTGCCAAAGTTGTCATTTTCACTAGATCTTCGGGAATTCGTTGAACCTCGCCAGCACCGTTGACACACGCGATCACGGAGTTTCCTTCCGCCAAAACCTCAGTTTCACGAATCAGACAGTAGTGATGTTCTAGCTTCGCAGGAGTGACACGAGAAATCTCAGTTTTGAGTGTCAGCAGGTCGTCGTACCGTGCCGGACGACGAAACCGGACGTCGATTTTGGCCACGACAAAATACAATCCCAGTTCTTCCATTCGACGATAGCTTCCGCCTTGAGCTCGGAACAGCTCTGTGCGTCCGATTTCAAAATACGTCAGATAGTTCGAATGATGCAGCAACCCCATCGCATCAGTTTCACTGTAGCGGACTCGAATCTCAATCGTGTGCTCGTTGATCGTATTCATGTATTCGTGTGACTGTAGAACACTGTCTTTCTATCAACGCGGAATCGGGCTGACATGTCGTTGTACGGCGAGTACGATCAAACCCGGTCATGAGTTCTGTTCCTCGTTATACGCCATCACCATGCGAATCAACTGTGGTAGATCATCGGCACGCATTTTATCGTTAATCCGAGCTCGATGAGCTTCGACAGTCTTCGCGCTGATGTCGAACCTGGCTGCAATTTCGCGGCTGGAGAGACCATCAGCAACCAGATCGAGGATCTCCTTTTCTCGTGCCGTGATACGACTCATGCTCTGCTTGATATCTTCAAGATCCTCGCCGACGAAGTCCCAATCGACGTCGTAGTACGATGCGTACGATCGAGCCACCATGGCCATCAATTTCTCTTCGGTGACAGGCGCGGTCACAAAATCAATCGCACCGGCTTTCATTCCCTGAATAGCCACAGGGGCACCTGCATAACCAGTCAAAAATGCGATCACAAGATCACTTTTCTGGGCCGTGAGCTTTTGAAACAACTCCATACCGCTCATACCGCGAAGATTCATCTCCGACACCAGAACACCCGGCACGGGCTTGCGGTAGTCTCGATAGAACTCCATCGCCGTCATGTAGTCCTGCACGTCAACCTTTTGCTTTCGAAGGAAATCGGCCAGCGAACTCCGCACAGAGCCGTCATCCATGATCAGAAAAACGGTAAACGGCCGTCGCTTCTTCGGCTGACTGAATTCGGAATGTGTTGCAGACCTGACAGTTGCCTTCTTTCCCGCACGCTGTGTAGGTTTAGATGCGGTAGGTTTGGACGCGGTAGGTTTCTTTGCAATCTTTGCCATGATGAATTTCCTTACTTTGCTTTTGACGGGATACGATCCAGGTAAACTAACCGCGCCACCAACACTACACAAGTGAGCCGCAAAACGTTATCGCCGACAAGGCCACGTGGTCGGCTTAGGCAGCGGTCGGCTCTACGGCTGCTGAGATTACCATTTCGACCAGATATCCCGGTGCCAGTTTTGCTTCCACACAGGCTCGAATTGGAAGATAACCAGTCGGAACCCAACGATCCCATTGTTCATTCAGTATTGCTGCGGACTGCAGGTCAGTCAGAAAAATCATCACCTGCAGCAGGCATGTGCGGTTACTGCCGATGAGATCCAATGTGGCGTTAAACTGGTTCTGGATGAACCCATGGATCGCGATACTTGCGGCGAAGCATAGATGTGGCTTCCGCATCACCGACGACCGTATGAGTCGCCGGGTCCCATCTTAACGTTCGTCCCAGTTTCATGGCCATGTTTGCCATGATGCAACTTGCGGCTGAGATATGGCCTTCTTCGATATCGGCGACAGGTTTTTCACGCGACTCGATGCAGCTTAAGAAATTCAGCATGTGGCCACGCACAGCGGATGCGACATGACGCTCCAGATCCTTTTCTGTTTCGTCTTCAGGATACTTGTCGTATTCAAACAACGCTGATCCGGTCAGCTTCTCGCCGCCATTGCGCGGAACAAATTCGTACTTATTGACGCTTAGCTTCAGCGTTCCCTTTTCGCCATAGATCGTCGCGCCCCATGGATATTCTTTATCCGGTGCGTCGCCCCATGAACGGTGCTGCCATGTGACAGGAAAGTCCGGATGCTGGAACGTGGCGATCTGCGTGTCGGTGATGTTTGCAGCAGAATTTGTCTGCACCAGAATGCCGCCAGACGACGAAATGGTGCTCGGCCAGCCAAGTTTCAGCATCCAGCGAACCATGTCGTACATATGAACGCACATGTCGCCGAGAATCCCGTTTCCGTATTCCATAAACGCTCGCCAACTGCGTGGATGAATCATCTCTGTGTACGGAAGTTTCGGAGCCGGCCCTGCCCACAAGTCGTAATCAAAGTATTCCGGGACGGCGATCTCCGGAGGATTCCTGTTGGCTCGCATGTGATAGTAGCAGTAGCATTCCACCATACCGATGTCCCCCAGCAGCCCGGCATCGACGACACGATTTTTCGCATCGATCAAATGCGGCGTGCTGCGACGCTGCATGCCGACCTGTACGACTCGATTATTCCTGCGCGCCGCAGTCAGCATTGACTGCCCCTCAATCACATCAACGCTGACTGGTTTTTGAACCCAGACGTCCATTCCCTTGTTGACGCAGTCGATCATCTGCAAAGCATGCCAGTGATCCGGTGTATCGATGAGCATAATGTCGAACTGCTCATCGTTGAGCATCTGGAGATAGTCCTGCCATGTGCGAGGTTTCTTTTTGGATGCTTGTCGCTCGGCCACCATATCGGCAGCGCTGTCGGCCATTTGTTTATCGACGTCGCAGACGCCGACGACTTCCACAGGTGCAACCTGCAGCAGTCGAAACAGATCGACTTTGCCGTACCAGCCCGGCCCGATGATGCCGACTCGCGGAGTTCTTGATGCAGCCGCAGCCCAGGCACCGTGACTCATCGACATTGCCGTCAGCCCGGCTCCGGTTGTCTGGAGGAATGTGCGGCGATCCATAACTTGTTCCTTAAACGATAGAAACTGTGGTGGGAATAATGCGAGGAATGTACGCCTGACCGATGAATGCTGCAAATGATCGTGGGAACACTGATCGTTGGAACACTGCGACATGCGGGCTGCGGAATAATGCATTCCTTCGATCCGGTTGCGAATTGGTGGCAATTTTGACAACAATAGAAACAATCAACGCCCTCAATGTATGCATTGCAACTCGGTACCGGACAACTTCCAGTGCGAATTCTTTTGATCGCCGACATCCACGCCAACTGGCCCGCGCTCTCGGCTATCGACGAAAAATTTGATGCCTGCTTGTTTCTTGGGGACGTTGTTGACTATGCCTGCGATCCTGTACCCTGCATCGATTGGGTGCGTCGAAATGCGACCAGTGTTGTGCGTGGCAATCATGATCATTCGGTTGCTCAGCGAGTCACAGTTCGCCCCGGAGGAACATTTCGTAAAATGGTCGCGGCAATGAGGCCACATCATTTTGACGTATTGAACGACGAACATCTGACATGGCTGGCGCAAATGCCGGTGACCCGGCATCTGGTGATTGGCGATCATAAGTTCCTGATGGTTCACGCCACGCCACGCGATCCGATGGATGAATATATTGGTGATAACGTCGAACATTGGCAGCAGCGACTGGAACACGTTGACGTTAATTTTGTGTGTGTTGGTCACACTCATATTCCAATGCAGTTGCAACTGGGAAAGACACAGGTGATAAATCCAGGCAGCGTTGGACAGCCACGTGATGGTGATCCGCGAGCCGCCTATGCGATCATTGAAAATGGACATGTTGAATTTCGTCGTGTGGCCTACGATATCGATCGCACCGTTCAGCATATGCGAGACTCGGGCATTGACGAACAGGTAATCGCCAAAGCTGAAATCGTTCTCCGCAGCGGTGGTAATCCAACGACATCCGGCAATGCTGAGTTATGACGGCATGATCCGGATGATCCGGATCTACACGTTTGCGAATCAACGAATTAATGCGTAGGATGCGGCCTCTGCGACAGTTCCACGGTTGTTACTGTGTGAACTTGCGTGGCATTCTTACCTGACCCCGCACAGCCGTCGAATCTGGTCTCACCAACCGAATCGGAGCGTTTTGTGGGCCAAGTCCCACATCTCACCCGGAGAATTTTGATGACTACTGGTTCATCTGATGCCTCACGTCGAGGCTTTCTGAAGACTTCTGCAGTTGCTGCTGCCGGCGCTTCTATTCTGACAGGCTTGAATCCCGTTCGCGCGGCTCACGTGGCTGGCAACGACACAATTCGCATCGGCCTTGTCGGTTGTGGCGGTCGTGGTCGTGGTGCTGCAGAACAGGCATTGAATACGGAAGGCCCAACGAAAATCGTCGCGATGGCAGATGCCTTTGACGATAATCTGCAGAGCGCTCTGGCTGGGCTCACGAAGCAACATGCCGAAAAGGTGGATGTACCCAAGGAGCGACAGTTCACGGGATTCGACGCTTACCAGAAAATTCTGGAGCAGGACATAGATTTGGTGATTCTGGCGACGCCGCCGGGATTCCGTCCGCTGCATTTTGAAGCAGCGGTCAATGCCGGGAAACACGTGTTCATGGAGAAACCAGTCGCCGTTGATGCCATCGGTGTCCAGAAAGTCCTCGACGCGAATCAGATCGCAAAAGCAAAGAACCTTGCCGTTGCCGTTGGTCTGCAACGTCACCATGAACCTATCTACGTTGAAACTATTAAGCGTCTCCAGGATGGTGAAATTGGCCGTATCGTTGCTACACGAGCTTACTGGAACGGCGAAGGCGTTTGGGTTCGTCCTCGCAAGGATGGTCAGACCGAAATGGACTACCAGATGCGAAACTGGTACTACTTCAACTGGCTGTGCGGCGACCATATTACCGAGCAACACATTCACAATCTTGACGTCATTAACTGGTTGATGGGTGGCCCTCCGGTTTCAGCTCAGGGACAAGGCGGTCGTCAGGTTCGCGTCGGTAAAGAATACGGCGAAATCTATGACCATCACTTTGTAGAATTCACTTACGACAACGATGGCGATAAATCTGTCTTGCTAAGCCAGTGTCGCCACATGCCAAACTGCTGGAACGAAGTTTCAGAATTCGCGCATGGAGCAGAAGGATCATGCGACCTTGCGAACGGACGCATTTTTGACACGAAGGGCAAGCTCAAGTGGGAGTTCCCTCGTACCGATGCGGACAACAAACGCAAGAACCTGCATGACGGATGGCAACAGGAACATCACGACCTGTTTGCTGCAATTCGTCGCGGCGAACGCCCAAACGAAGCGGAGTACGGTGCTCTTAGTTCGATGACTTCGATTCTTGGACGCATGGCGACATATTCAGGACAGGTGATCAAGATGGCCGATGCTCTTGCATCCAACGTTCGCGTTTCACCGGTGGAAACGTTTCACAGTTTCGATGACAAACCACCGGTTCTTCCAAATGACGACCTGACGTACGCAATTCCGACACCGGGCGTAACGAAGGTTCTGTAGAGTTTCAAAGATCGGCGAGCGGGATGCGTCAGCTTCCCGGTACGTCGCGATTTTGTGGGTCCAATGACGCACCTCGAAAATCGCAATCGTACCGGTGGGCTGACGCCCTGTTGCCCTCGATTTAGAAAGTAGCAGGCACTTTCCAAGTGCCGTAGCCCTTGAAAACACCGGAATTGGCGGACGGCACACGGAGTGTGTCTGCTACTATCATCGCAATCGTACCGGTGGGCTGACGCCACACCGCTCGCCGTTTTGGTTTGTGAACCGACAATGTTTGCCTTCGGACGGCACTTATGGCACGATCACCATTCCTGCAAAAAGTGTCGCGGCACGTTATTGACACTGTTCGCCACGCGATCATCAGCCACCATAAACGCAGCGGCAAAGTTCTGTTCAGCGACACCACGCTGCGAGACGGCGAACAGATGCCCGGCGCAACGTTGGAGCCGCACGAAAAAGTTCGCATCGCCCTCGCACTGCAGGACGCTGGCGTTCACTCTCTTGACGCCGGATTTCCAGCAAGCTCCGAAGCTGACGTTGCAGCCATCCGCATGATGATTGGCGTCGTCAGGGGGCCAGTCCTGACCGCGCTGTGCCGTACTCTGAAATCAGACATTGATGCCGCCGATCGCGCACTCGAAGGTAACCCGCCGCACAAGCGAGGCGTGAGTCTATTCTGCGGAACAAGTCCCCTGCACCGAACTCACAAGCTCAACAAAAGCCGCAGCGAAATTCTGCATATTATTACCGACACTGTGTCATACGCAGCATCACGATTTCGTATAGTGGCCTTCAGTCCCGAGGACGCCAGCCGTACCGAAGTCGACTACCTGTGTGAGTGCTACCGCGAAGCCATCGATGCCGGAGCCACCACGATCGGGTTTCCAGACACGGTCGGCCTGTTGACGCCAGAGAAAGCTCGCGACTTCATCAAGGCCATTCAGGACGGCGTCCCAAATCTGGACCGCGCTCTGCTGGCCGTTCATTTTCACAATGATCTGGGACTAGCCGTTGCCAATACGCTGGCCTGTATCGACGAAGGTGCAAACGTCGTACAATGCACTGTCAACGGTATTGGTGAACGCGCCGGCAATGCGTCGCTGGAAGAAGTCGTCATGGCCCTGACACTGCACGCAGACCAATACAATCGCAGTCATTCAATTGACACAACTAAGCTGGCACCACTCTGCCGTCTGGTTGCTGAACTCACTGGCGTGGCAATTTCTCGTATGAAACCAATTGGCGGATCGAATATCTTCGCCACCGAAGCCGGCATTCATCAGGATGGCCTGCTAAAAAATCCCGACACCTATTTGCCATTCCGTCCTGAACTCGTTGGCGGACCGGATATTCAACTTGTGCTTGGCCGACACAGCGGTCGCCGCGCTGTCGCGCATCGATTGCTCGAACTGAATCTGAACGCCACAGAGGAAGAAGTGGCATTGATCATCGTGTTGATTAAACAGCAACCCAAAGGAGTCGTGATTGATGACGACTTACTGCGGCAGCTTTGGCTGTTATTGTGAGAGCTTTGTAAGTTGGTGTATACTTGTCGGCAGGTTGCGGAAGCCTTTCGTTCTTCGAGGATTGGAGTTGTCCATGTTGCCAAATGCAGCTGTCGCGCGGACCTTTGCGGACCATCTTATTCTACTGGGCGGAATACCGGCTGATCGCGTTCATGCGGATCCTCCGCCGGGTTCGGCCACCATCCATGATTGGATTGCTGCGGTCGATCGCGGTGATGTGTGTGAATTGGTAGACGGAACTTTAGTGGATCGACCGATGGGCTTTTATGAATCTTTGTTGGCGGTGTGTATAGCAAAATATATCAGTCTGGCCGCCGACAACGGTCGCCTGGGAGTAACCAGTGGCGAACAGGGCTTCATCCGGTTGGGAGAATCTCAGGTTCGCGCCCCCGACGTCGCGTTCTTTCTGCGAGCAAATTTACCGGAAGGCCGATTGCCTTCCGAGCGAGTGCCTGCGATCTGTCCCGACATCGCAGTGGAAATCCTGAGTCCGTCAAACACCATGGCGGAGATGGCTCAGAAACGCAAAGAGTATTTTCAGGGCGGCTGTCGATTGGTCTGGATGGTCGATCCAGGTGCCCGGAACGTCGCCGTCTACCGTTCACTGCTTCAGGTGGAAATCATCGGTTGGGATTCGTATCTTGTGGGCGGAGATATTCTACCCGAATTCAAAATGCTTGTATCTGAATTGTTCAACGAGGTTGACGGGCAATGACTGTAAAGTCGCCTAATTTAGACAGCGCCAGCTGTTGCGGAAACCAAGCGTTCTTAAAACCCGACGCATCAGCGAGGGACTCATCACAACCCGACGCGTCAGCGAGGGATACGGGGCCAAACAGCCTAAACTCAATCCCTCACTTACGTTTGAAATTTTGGATAAACTGACGCTGCCCAACTCCGGAATCCGGAAGTTTTATCAGAACTGTTCCAATCGGGGAGATCTTTGAAACATGACGGATATTCAATCTCGGCTAATCAGCCTCTGTAGGATTGCGATGGCAGCGACTGGCGTCGGACTTTCGGCCCTCGTTGCCGAAGCCGAAACACCCAACTTCGTGATCATCAATATTGACGACATGGGATACGCCGACATTGGGCCGTTTGGCTCGACGCTCAATCGCACTCCACATCTGGATCGCATGGCGAAAGAAGGCCGTTTGCTGACATCGCACTACGCAGCGCCAGTGTGTTCGCCGTCACGCGCGGCATTGATGACAGGTTGTTATCCAAAACGTGTATTGCCAATTCCGAGCGTCTTGTTTCCTGCAGCCTCAGTGGGGCTGAATCCGGAAGAGGTCACGATCGCAGAAGTCTTAAAATCGAAGGGATACGCCACGGCATGTGTTGGTAAATGGCATCTCGGCGATCAGGCAGAATTCCTGCCGACAGCACAAGGCTTCGACTCGTATTTTGGCATTCCGTATTCCAATGACATGGGCACTGCTGAAGAAGGCTCCAAAAGCGATCTCGGCGCACCACTGCCAAAGCGGAATCCGGAAGCGACTAAGAAGCAGGGAACCGCTGACAACGATCCCACGGGGCTCAAGGGAATGAACCAACCACCGTTGCCGCTGCTTCGTGACAATAAGTTGTTTGAAGGAGTTAACGCAGCTCAGCATCAGACGCTGACACAACGATACACCGAAGAAGCCGTGAAATTTCTACATGACAAAAAAGACGAAAAATTCTTCCTGTACCTGGCGCATTCTGCGATCCATTTTCCACTTTATCCGGGTAAAGAGTTTCATACCAAGTCCGCCAACGGGTTGGTTGGCGACTGGATCGAAGAAGTCGACTGGAGCGTTGGTCAGGTTCTCGACACGATTAGCGAACTCAAGCTGGACAGGAACACGCTTGTCATCTTCACATCGGACAACGGCGGCACGCCAAGATCAGTTAACAAGCCGCTGCGAGGTTTCAAAGGCAGCACATGGGAAGGCGGCATGCGAGTTCCCACAATCGCATGGTGGCTTGGAAAAATTCCAGCGGGAACCAGTACCGCTGAGATCACAGGCATGATGGATTTTCTGCCAACATTCGCGGCATTGGCTGGTGCTGAGCTGCCGAGTAAAAAACTTGACGGCTGCGACATCTCACCGTTACTCATTGGACGCGACAACGCAAAATCCCGGCACGACGTTTTCTACTATTTCAAAGGCTTGAAACTGGAAGCTGTCCGCAAAGGGCCATGGAAGCTGCATCTTGCCGTGGCCGAACAGGTTAGCAATGGCAAGGCAAGAAACAAAGGTCTAAAGCAGCCTGAAGCAAAATCAGCCCCTTCACAGCAACTTTACAATCTTGCTGACGACATCGCCGAATCCAGTAACGTCGCGGAAGCAAATCCTCAGGTTGTCGCAGAACTTCTGGCACTGGCGGAAGCTATGGAGGCCGATCTGGGCACTGACAAAATTGGCCCGGGTTGTCGAGCCATTGGCCGCGTCGAAAATGCGGTACCGATTATTAACCAGGATGGCACAACGAGTCCTGCGTTCCGATAACCGGATCTTTGCAGTATCCGGACACAAATTCGTAAGATCTGCTCTTCAAACCAGCAGTTGACTGTCTACAATGCGACTTGTAGAAGATGCTGAACTGATCAGCGGAACTCGGGGGCGATCGGAATCGACTGGGTTACTGGCAATCAGGGTGGCGTGCCGAGGTTGATCAGCTGGCCTCGTAAAAAGCCGATCAACAATAACTGCAAAACCGCAGTTCTCTCTCGCAGCTTAGAAATAAGCTACGCTGACCTAAGGATCCCCGCCTAAGGAGCCGACCGTCAGTTGCAAATTTGGGCTGGCATCAGTTCAACCGTTCGTTACGGCTGATGTGAGATTTGTGATGAACTGGTGATGGATGGTTTTGTTTGCTGAACCTCTCCATTGCGACTTAATCAACAAACTACGCACGTAGATGCTTTGGTTGTGGGACAACAGGACGGGGGTTCAATTCCCCCCGCCTCCAAATTGAAGGACTTGCGATTTTTCGCAAGTCCTTTTTTTCATTGGCACTTACGTCGTTTCATCAGTGTTTTCAGCCACATCTCTGGGGGAAAGTGTGCTACCGTTTGTGCTACGGATGTGCTACCGTCATGAAAATTTGTGCTACGGATCGTTCCCGTAGCACACTCAGTAGCACACTCCAGAGGCTAGCAGAATGCCCCTCAAACGAATCAGAATCGGTAGCAGGTCAGACAATCGGGTTTTCAATTTCGGTGGCTCATGGAGTCCACATGAGATTGACAGAGTCACTGAACAAATCAAAAGGGTCTTTGACTACTTCAATGGCTGGACAGAGGCTGCTAATCAGATCGCCGCTTCTCTAAAAGACCGGGTCAATCCTGTCCCAATCCCCGCCACGCTCATCAAGCAGGCTGAGTTGTTGCCATCTGGCTGGATTCATCCACTGGGACTTGAGGAGGGATTGCGAATAGCCTTTCCCTCAATCAATTGGGCGTCACATGTTGACCAACAACGATTGCAGCAATTCAAGCAGCAAGAATTGATCAAGCTGCAATCGGCAGCAGACCAGATTGCAAGGATTGACAATAGACCAACACAAGAGGCAATTCCAACAAGCGGAACACTACATGAAGCTTTGCAAAAATATGATGAGTACGTGAAACAAGAACAACCACTCAATCATGACCGTCATGCAAAAATCAAACAACTCACAGAACGGTCTGAGGATGTCCCACTAGCAATTTGGGACATTTCCGCATGTAGGAATCTCATTGACTATTGGAGAGGCAGACCACCTAGACACGATGGAAAAGGCAACTACTCGGCGAAACGATCAAGAGAACAACTTGCGGAACTTGACTTGTTTTTTCGGCACACTCACACAAGCAAAGATTTTGCTTGGCGTATGCCAGATGACTTACAACTACTGAAAAGATCGGTCAGAAAAGATGACAAAAAGAATTTGTCATACATCACACAGGAATTGTTTTCCGTTGAAGAACTCAAAAAACTGGTGTCTACAGGATCAACAATTCAAAAGCTTATAGCAACGTGGTGCCTCAACTGTGCTCATGGTGCTGCTGAGATTGGCAGAGTTACATGGGGTGATTTGTATCTTGATCAGGATCATCCTTGGAGATCACAAGGATTGAAGATTGAAACTGGTGGAAGCTGGACAGGATTCTTGAGGTACAAGACTGACGTTGTCGGCTGGTGGAAATTGTGGCCCGAAACAATTGCACTATTGCAAACATGGAAAAGAGAAGCAGAACAAATCTTGCAAAGACCGGTAAAAAAAAATGACAGATTGCTTATCACGCAAGCTGGAGAGGACATGTACAAAGACAAGAGTAAGAACGGACAATCAAAATTTGCAAAAGTTTTCGCCGACCATCGAGAACTTGCAAAGGTGTCAAATATGCCTCTAGGCATACTCAGAAAGCAACTGCCAGATTTCATATCGACAAATGAAGGTGATGCCGTTGCCGCAAGTGTTGCACTTGCTCACGGTGTGCCACACGCTGCTGACAAGTTGCTCTTTGCTCACTACAGCAATAAGCCGTGGAAGAAATTGTTTGAGTATCAAGAAAAATATCGGGAACAAATTTTCTAAAAAACCTTTTATCCAAGATTTTTTCTTTAGCGGTTCAAATCTAGCGTCACGCCTTAAATCTGAGTGTCTAGCCCCCTCCATCGGCTCCTGCGTCACGGATGAATCTCGACTCCAGAATTCCAGTTTCCAGCCAGCACTTCTGAAATTTGGAATTGCACCTCGATCCCGTCACTCGCTTCTCGAACAAATTGGTGAAGGCTTACTGGAAGACGACGCCACTAACTTCGAGAAGCTCACCATCGCTCGGAAATATGGTCCGTTGCTGCTCGAACTCAAGACACTCGTTCCACACGGCAGATTCAAGCCGGTCCTGAAGGAACGATTCCCACGAGTCAGCTATTCGAAGTGCAATCGGTGGATGGTGATTGCCCGCCACGAATCTGAAGTGACTGAAGCTTTGGTCGCCTACCCCGATGTGGCATGGGGTCCAAAAAAGATGATCGACTACTTGACCAAGGAATGGCGACCAGAGATCGACTCTGACGAGGACGAAGAGGAGTGCTGGGGATGTGTATCGGAGGAATCAGCTATAGCTCCAGAAGCCACAGTCGTTCCTTCTGAGACTGTTGCCGAAGATGGCAAGTTCTCTGAGGAGGTCAGGGATGATGCCGATGACCGGTCCCGTTGGGAACAGGTGGCTGCGAATGCAGAATCAGCGGCGAGGATGATCGGCACGGAACCGGTTGTTCAACCCAGTAAAGGCATCTTGTCTGTCACTGTCTTTTCCGACGCCGACCTTGAGGTCATCCACGATAGCCTTTCTCGATGGCAGCCGAAGTCGAGTTCTATCTTCGGACGGAAGGGTGCCAGCAACATCACCGCCACCGTTACCGCAGAAGAGATCTCTGATGTGTTGTTCCAACTCGCAGAAACGCTGAAGAAGTCTCTGCCGACTCAGTTGAAACTGAGTATCGATTTATGAGGACGCCATTTCCAGAGTCAGAATCCACGGTAATCCAGTCCAGAGATACTGTTCCACAGCAACCAGAAGTGATTCGGTCCGGAAACGATGGAATTCCGATGGACTGGAGACCGGTGTCGGTCCTCAATTACTGAGGCAGCATCGTAAGCGTCCGGGGAAACCATTCTTGCCAGGGTCGGTAGTCTTGGGGCCGGTGTAATTCCGGACTCTGGACTTTTTCTGGCGAGGTGAGGTATGAGCGAGCGTGAGCAGGTATGGCGTGAGC
>Ga0105055_10001364_pt1 | contig 39532 bp, 18 predicted proteins | sample BON03_FD_78090 | JGI IMG/M metagenome (GOLD analysis project Ga0105055, IMG submission 78090) | Freshwater microbial communities from Lake Bonney liftoff mats and glacier meltwater in Antarctica - BON-03 | ecosystem: Environmental > Aquatic > Freshwater > Ice > Glacier meltwater | place: Lake... | reverse complement strand
CCTCCCTCGAACCAGCCCGCGCCGCCGCCGCCCGCGCTTCCGCCTGCGCCTCCGTCCACGCCACCGCCGCCCCCGCCGCCGCCCCCGCCCCCCCCCCCGCCACCGCCCCCGCCGCCGCCCTCCTTGCCGCCGCCCGCCCGTTCGCCCGTCGCCACGACCCGCACCAGGCCGGTCATGGTGACCGTGTCTCCCACCGCGCAGCACCCGGCCAGGTCGCCGCGTAGCTCGACGTCAACGGCGCGCGGCGCGCGACCAGAGGCGGCGGCCTGGTCCGCGCCGACCGCCTCCTGCAGGCGCACGCGCTGCCAGTCGACGCACACGGCGTCGGAGCGGTCCGCCACGAAGTTGCGCCCGCGGCAGTCCTCGGCCGGGCAGGCGCGCGGCGGCGCGTAACGCCCGTCCGGCAGGGGCACGCGCACCGACTCGCCGCACTTGGCGCAGGCGGCCGCCGCCTCGACCAGCAGGGGGCGCACCTGGTTGGCGCGCACGACGGTGCCGCGCACGGTGACGAGCCGCCCGATGGCGCTGGCCTTGACCTGACGCACCTGGATGCGCGAGGTCGAGTAGCTGTGCAGGCGCACGACCACCTTGGCCACCGCGGCGGCGGCGGCGGCGGCGGCGGCCTGCGCGCCCATGCCGCCGCGGCCTGCGCCGCCCCCCCCGCCTCCTCCGTGGCCCTCCGTCGGACAGAGCGCATCTGCCGCGGCGTCCGCCAGCTGCTGCACCTCGGCATCTGGCCCCGCGGCGCCCTCGTCGTCCTCGGTCCCCCCACCGGCGCCGCCGCCGCGACCACCACCGCCGGCGGCCGCGGCCGCAGCGCCGCGCAGCAGCTCGGCCGCAACGGCCCGGGCGTAGTCGCGCGAGAACAGCGCCTCGTGCGCGGCGGCGGCGACGCAGGTAAGCGCCTCCTGCGGCTGCAACTCCAGCGCCACGCCCAGGTCGGCGCTCCCGCTCGCCTCGATCAGCGCGTCCGCGTCCAGGGGCAGCACGTACTGCTGCTGCGCGAGGCGCACGGAGCCCAGCAGCCGGGCGCCCGCGCCGCCGCGGCCCCCCGTGAAAAAGGCCAGCAGGTCCAGCGTGAGCACGGCGCGGCGGTCGCCGCTGCTGAAGGCGATGCCCGGGAAGTAGGTCGACCATGCCGACGGCTCCTGGCCTTGTTGCTGCTGTTGTTGCTGCTGCTGGTGCTGCTGGTGCCGGTGCTGCGTCGGTGCCACGGCGCTCGCCATAACGCCGCTGCCGCCGCCACCGCCAAAGCCGGCCTCCATGGCCCTTGCTGCTCCGCCGGCGCGCGACAGGAGGAGGGGGTCGGCTCCTGCCGTGTGTGCGCGAGGCAGGCAGCCTAACGGCGCATCCTGGGCTGGTGAGTTCTCTCCTCTTGCGCGCGCGCGTATCTTTTTGAAGTTGGCGTTTCCCGTCCAAGGCTGATGGTCCCAGGCTCTTTGTCTCTCTCTTTGGTGCTTGATCAAACAAGGATTGAGGAGCTCGTTGGTTGGTATGACGTGTGATATGGGTTTGTCCTTGGGCGCACGAGTGGGTTTCGCACGCGGCTGTTGATCGCGGCGACGACGAGCGAGCTTCCGAGCTAGCGGAGCTGGGGGCGGCCCGTCGCGCCGCGCCCCCCCGTAGCGGCCGAAGGTCGGCGCCGCTCCGCTCTCTCACGCGACATCAAGCGACGCGTGCCCGCCCGCCAGGCCATCACTTCCCGTAGTCTCGCTCCGTATCTACGTACCCTCGATAAGCCCCAACGCGCAACACAATCCTTCCCTCTTGGGGTTAGACACTCGCAAACGGCGCCCACCGCTTCGAGAGGCAACGTCTTCTGGCACAACCCTTTCGCGCCGGAGGCGTGCCTACTTGACGCGAGGTGGCGCATCGGACCGAACCCGAGCGCCCCCGCGCGGCCCGCTCGTCGCGGCGGCCGCCAGCGCGGACGTGCCTAACAGTCACAGGGTCCCCCGCTGTCTTCCCCCCTCTCCCCTCTCCATCCGTCCTCTTCCAGGGCGCGCCGCTGCGCGCCACACCCATCATCCCTATCGCAGGGGTCCGGCGTGCCTAGAGGGCGCTGGCCGGAGCCCAAATGAGCGGCATAGAAGCCGCTGCCGCCGCCGCAGCTGCGCCCCGGCCGCCGCCGTTGCCCGCTGTTGCGACGAGGAGGACGGCCGTGAGCAGGAGCAGCGAGTCGGGCAGCGCAGAGGGCGAGCGGGTACAGCGGCGAAAGGTGGTCACGGCGTCCGTGAAGCGCACGCACAAGGTGGCATTGACGGCAGCAGCAGCTGAGGCAGCACTCCCAGCAGCGACCGCGGCCGCATCCGCTGGTTGCGCGGGCGCCGCCGCCGCCGCCACTGCCACCGCCACCGCCACCGCCGCCGCGATGCCCGAGCTGGCAGCGGAGGAGCGGTCCGCGCCGGGCGCCGGGCTGCCATCGCAGGACGGGCATCCAAAGCAACAGGAGGAGCAGCAGCAGCAGCAACAGCAGCAGCAGCAGCAGCAGCAGTGGCGACCGCCGGGAGCGGGCGCAGATCAGCCGTCGCCGCAGCAGCCGCAGCCGCAGCAGCTGCAGTCGCAGCTGCATCCGCAGCAGCAGCAGCACCACCATCACCACCATCACCACCACCACTACCAGCAGCACCACCAAGAGCAGTCCGGGCAGCCAGCCGTCGCCTACAACGGCAACCACCGCACCACCTCCAGCACCAGCCACAACCACAACAACGCCAACGGCGGCGCCGGCCACTACCAGCAGCAGCAGCAGCAGCAGCAGCAGCAGCAGCAGCTCGTCGGCGGGCCGTCGGCAGGCTGGTGGCGGACCTCCTCCTCCTCCCGGCAGACCGCGGCCTCGCTGGCGCTCGCCTCTGCCGCCGCCGCCGCCGCCGCCGCCGCCGCCACCCTCACGTCGCCGCCGCCGCCGCTGGTCGGCGGCGAGGCGCTCGTGCGCGAGATCCTCGCGGCGGCCGCCGACGACGGCGAGCTCCCGGACCTCGGTGGCGGTGGAGCGGCAGGAGCAGCTGCAGCGGCAGCGGCAGCAGCAGCGTCGGCACGAGCACGAGGACGAGGAGGAGGAGGAGGAGGACGAGGCGACGCCCCTGCCGCCGCTGATGACGGCGACGACGCCGCCGCAGAGGCGCCGCCAGCGTCCGCCGCCGACGCCGCGAAAGACGGCGGCATCACCGCCGCCATGGCGCTCCTGCCGGTGCGGGCCGCCCGCCGCTGCACGCCCTGGCCGCCGCGTTCTCTGACCGCGGCCGACGTGGCGGCAGCGCGGCTGCCGCAGGGCATCGAGGCCGCGCCCAACCTCGCGCGATTCCTGGTGGCGGCGGCGCCGCGCATGCGGCCGTCGTCGGCCCCGTCGGCGGCAGAAGCGGGGGCGGCGCAAGCCGGCCCGCAGCGCCTGCCAATCTTGCGCGTCGCCGACTTGGTCGAGGCCTACCGCGAGGCGAGCCTGGTCGGGCAGGGCGTCATGATCGCCCCCCCTGAGGCTGTCGAACCAGCCCCGCCGAGCGGTCGCAGCAGCCTGAGCAGCAGCGGCACGGGCGGCGGCGGGGGCGGCGGCGGCGAGTGCGGCGGCGGCAGCAAGGGCGGCGGCGGCGGCGGCGGCAGCAGCAGCAGCAGCAACAGCAGCAGCAACAGCACCGCAGGCGCGAGGCGACAAAAAAGCTCTCCTTTCGGGGGGGGACCCTGCACCGTGGGCGTCGGCGACTCGGCGTTCTTCGTGCCGTACTTGTCGGCCATCCAGCTCTTTGTGCGGGAGCCCGACGCGCAAGCGGATGCGGACGGGGCGGCAGACGCTGCTGCGGTGGCAGAGGTCCTGGCCGCGGCCGGGCCGGCCGCGCGGCGATGCCGTTGCGCTGGTGGTGGCCCGGCGGGCGGCGGCGGCGGCGGTGGCGGCGCCGCGAGCGCCGCAGACGCCGCCGTGACAACCTCGCTCAAGAGCTGGCCGCCGAGCTCCACGCGCCTCGTGCTCAGCCACGTCGAGATCGATCTGCCCTTCCACCGCGAGACCATCTACAACCGCCTGCGCTCGCTCCTGTCGCCGCCGCCGCCGCCGCCGTCAGCGCCGCCCGCGCCGCCCGCGCTATCATCGCCTGGTGCGGGCGCAGGGACGCCGGGCGGCATGGCCTTGCGCAACGGCGGCCCCGCGTCGGACGGTCACGGCGTGGCCTCACCTCCTCGCACGCCCGGGCCCATGCTGGCCGCGCAGCTCCAGCTCGAGCAGCAGCAGCAGCGGCAGGCAGCGGCGGCGGCGGCGGCGACGGCGGCCGCAGCGGGCGAGCCGGTGGCGCCGGACGACGGCGGCGACGACGACGGCGGCGAGCGCGCCAAGTCGGCGGCCGCTTTCGCGACCCCACTGGCGCGCCTGCCCCTCTCGGCCCTGCACCCGGCCAGCTGGTACGCCGTGGCCTGGTACCCTGCCTGCCGCCTGCCCGATTCGGGCGCGCAGCTCATGTCGCGCTTCCTCACGTTCCACTCGGTCGGCGCGCTCGCGCCCGCCGCTGGCGGCGCCGGCGGCGGCGCCGGCTTTCGCGGCCCGACGGCCGTGACGGTCACGGGCGCGCCGCCGCCCAAGGGCGCGCCGCCGCCGCCGCCCGGCGCGGCCACGCTCCCGGTCGTCGGCCTGCTCTGGAATAACCTGCAGGGCGAGGCCGCCGAGTGGCTCGGCCCCGCGGCCAGCCCCCGGCCGGACGAGCGGGGAGCGGCGACGGCGGAAGCCGCGGCGGCGGCAGGAGCAGCAGCAGCGTCGCCGACGCCGGCGTCTACGACCTCGTCGCTGCAGGCGCTCTCGGACCTGCGCGCGGCGCTGGCCGAGCTGCGTGGCGCCGCGGCGCGCCTTGCCCACGGCTCGGGCATCCTCGTCGAGCAGCCGGCCGCGCCCATGCCGCTCGGCGCCTCGGCGGCGGCTGCGGGAGCGGGCGCAGAGGCAGCAGCAGCAGTGGCTGCGGCGGAGGCGGGACTGTCGTCGGAGCATGGCGCGCCGTCGTCTCCGCTGCCGATGCGCGAGCAGCGGCTGCACGTCTCGGACTATAGGTTCTTTGAGCGCACGTCGTCGTGAGAGAGACGGGTCGCACTGACCGTGTAAAGCGGAGCGGGGGTCCTGTCTCTTACACATCTTCGCTCTTGTATGCGCGGTTTTCTGAGCGGGAGAGGGGGGCGGCGGCAACAAAAGGGGCGGGCGCCGCTCCTTTCTGCCTCAACCTCTCCCAGGAAAGGTATCAAGCCCAGTCGGCCGGTCACGGCGGCAGAGTCCAGTCGATCGGCGGCAGGCCCTCCTTGCGCATGTGTGCGTTAGCCGCGCTGAAGGGGCGAGACCCGAAAAAGCCGCGGTGCGCCGACAGCCCGCTGGGGTGCGGCGACTTGAGCAGGCAGTGCCGGCGCGCGTCTACGCTTGCGGCCGCCGCGCGGTCCTGCGCGAATTTCCCCCACAGTATGAAAACGAGCTTGCGGCGCCGCGCGAGCACGCCGAGGACCGCGGCCGTGAACTCGAGCCAGCCGGACGCCTTGGCGTGGCTGTTGGCGTCGCCCGCGCGCACCGTCAGCGTCGCGTTGAGCAGCAGCACGCCCTGGTGCGCCCACGCCTCGAGCGAGCCGTGCTGCGGGGGGCGGAAGCCGGGGACGTCGGCCGCCAGCTCCTGGTAGACGTTGCGCAGCGAGCTGGGCACGGCGACGCCGCGCGGCACGCTGAAGCTCAGGCCCTCGGCCTGGCCAGGGCCGTGGTAGGGGTCCTGCCCGAGCACGACGACCCGGCACTGCGGCAGCGGCACCGAGTTCAGGGCGCGGAACACGTTGTGCGCGGCCGGGTAGACGCGCCCCTGGCCGTTGCGCGCCCACTCGGCGTGCACAAAGGCCTCGAGGCGGCGCGCGTAGGGCTTGTCGAACTCGCCCTTGAGCGCCTCGCGCCACGTCGGCTCGACGAGCAGGTCAAATAGGCGGGGGAAGCTCTGGGGCGGCGCAGCTGGCGGGGCCGGCGCTGCCGGTGCTGCTGCCGCTGCCGCTGCTGCCGAGGGCGCGCGCGCGGCCGCGAGCACCTCCTGCACCTTTTGCGCGTTGGCGCGCGCCAGGGCGGCCATTTCTGCCGGCGACAGGGGCTCGAACTGCCGCGGCTGCTGCTGCTGTGGCTGCTGCTGCTGCTGCTGCGCTCGCTCCTGCGGAGCCGCAGGCTCGGTGGCGGCAGCAGCAGCGACGGCGGCCGTGACGTCGTCCTCGTCCCATGGCGCTGGCGGAGCGGCGCCGTCCTTGGCTGATGCCGGCAGGCGCCCAGTCGTGGCTCCTCCTCCTCCCCCTCCTCCTCCTCCTCGCGCCGCAGCCTCGGCGGCGGCGGCGACGCCGGCGGCGCTCTTTGGTATCGACTGCGCAGTCCCGAAGAAATCGGCGATGGTGCGCTTTGGAGGCAGGCGGGCGCTGCGGGGGAGGAGGAGGAGGGGAGGCCCAGCCTCGGCGTTGTTGGCGGCGGCGGCGAGCGGGGCGGCGGCCGGCGGCGGCGGCGGCGGCGGCGGCGGTGGCTGCGGCGGAGGCGGCGGCGGCCGAGGCGGGCCTCCGCACTCGCCGTTGCTACCCGATCGGCGCATTTCTTGTGGCGGTCGGGGACCAGCCGGCGACTAGGCGCGCGCAGGGGGGGAGGGGGGGGCGAGTGGGCGACGAGCGCGCGGGGGGGATGTGTGACGGTGCTTTTCTCCCTCCTCTCTCTTTCCAAGAAGGGGGGCTGTTTGCCGCTCGACGCAGGCGCTGTGGTGCTGTTTGGTCGTGCGTGAGTGAGTTGGGTCTCAGAGCCTGCCGGCGAGCGCGTGCTCCGATGCTTTTGATGGATCGCCACCCATGCCGAACTCCGCCACGCCGACGCCGACGCCGACGCCGACGCCGACGCCGACGCCGACGCCGACGCCGAAGGGACAAAAGCAAGCTTCCGCCCGCGCTAGCAGGCGCAAGTATCGTCCTCTCTGACGCGATGATGATGAAACCTCTGTCCTTGACCACCTAGGAACCAGCCCGACCAACCAAACAACAACCGCAACAACCAGCACGCGCGCACGAAATGAAGAGAGGAGGAAGGGCGTCTCCCCCGTTTCCGTCAAGGAGGATGGTCGCGGGATGAGCCGCCGGTGGCGCAAGGGGGCCCTACGGATAGCGCTGTTGGTCGCGCCGCTCTTCATCGCGAGCGGCCTGCCGCGCGGGGCCATCGCGTTTGGGGACAAGCTCTCGTGGGGTAAGACCTTTGAAAAAAGTTTGAGGACAGACGTCTGTCGAGGAGGAGAGGAGGCGAAAACGCAACAACAACAACGATGTTGCGCGCGCACGTCTCTGCGATCCCTTCCAAGGAGGCATGCGCAACACGCGAGCGCGCCAACACGTGCTGCCAACGGGACGAGGTCCCTTGTCGACCTGAGCTCGATCTCTCGACGCCGACGCCGACGCGCGCCGCCGACGACGCCGCCGCCGTCTCACGCCCGTCCTTCGCCCTTCCAACCACACCCCCCAAGACCCGAAACATACAGGTCCTCTTCCCTATGTCGACCAGGATAGACTCGGCCCCTCCCAGCCGACGCCCGCAGCGGCGGCAAGCAGCAGCAGTAGCGGCAGCAGCAATGGCGACACCACGGCCGCCGCGGACGGCTCGGGCCCGGGCGCGACGTGCTGGGCACGCGACTGCTCGGCCCCCTTCCCCGAGCGCGCGTGCGGGACGGTCGGCTCCATGTCCGTCGAGTGCGACGCGCTGATCGACGCGGGCGTGGCGTACGCGACCCGCGAGGCGTGCTGCGCGAAGATGTTTGGGCCCGCAGGGTGCGGCACGGGGTGCTTCGTGCCCAAGGAGCGGGGGGCGCGAGGGCAGGGCGGCGGCGATGGCCCTGGCCCGAGCTATGCCGGCAGCAGCAGCAGCAGCGGCAGCAGCGGCAACCCCAACCGCGAGTGCGCGCTCCTGCCCGGCCCCGCCCGCTGCGTCGCCCGCCGCCGCGCCCGCCTGCCCGTCTTTGCCGCCGAGCCCGAGTGCTGCGCCGCCGTGTACGGCGGCCCTTGCATGCGCTTCCCGGACCGCTGCTACGCCGTCGACCCGGACTGGCCCGGGCAGTGCCGCGCGGTGAACGGCGCGGCTGAGTGCGCGGCCCTCTACTGGGCGGCGCGCGAGAAGGCTCTGGCGTCCGGCATCGTCATCGGCAACGGGGCGGGCCTGGCCGGCAACGGGGGAGGCGGCGGCGCGAGCGAGGACGAGGACGGCACCGGCGACGTCGGCTTTAGCCTGACGCGCGAGGCCTGCTGCCGCGCCAACGACTTCGAGCGCGCCATCTGCGCGCAGACGGTCGAGTGCTACGAGCCGGACTACCGCGCCCTGCCCACGCGCCGGTGCGCGGTGACCGAGTCGCCGGGATGCCTCGAGCGCATGGCGGCGGGCGGCGCCTACTCGACGCGGGGCGGGTGCTGTGCGAGCGCGTTTGGCGCCGGCAGGGGGTGCCGCGAGTTCCCCAGCGCGTGCTACCGGCTCGACCTGCGCGAGTTCGCGGCGGACGGGTCGCCGCTGAGGCCGTTCGACGCGTGCCCGCGCGTCGAGGGGGCGTCTGTGGGCACGTGCGCGCTGCTGCTCGAGCGGGACGGCGCGGCGGCGCAAGAGGCGGCAGAGGCCGAGGCGGCGGCGGTGGCGGCGGCGGCGGCGGCGGCGAGGAGGAGGCGTTACAATCAAGAAGGCGGGGGCGCCGCTTCCGCCTCTGTTTCTCCCCGGCCAGGGGCGGGCGGCGAGGCGACGAGCAGCGCGCTCGCCCCGCGCGCCCCCACCCCCCGCGTCTTCGAGCAGCGCGTCGACTGCTGCTCGGCCGCCGTGCCGCTCGGGTGGGTCGACTTTGGCAGCCCCGACCTGGCGCGCGGCTGCCCGTACGCGCCGAGCTCGTGCTGGGCGCCCGTGCGGGCGCAGGCTCGGCCGGGCCCCGGTGGCGGGCACGGCACGGGCACGGACATCTTCTGCGTCCCTATCGTGGACCGCCCGGCGGACTGCGCCCGGCGCGTCAGCGGCGGCACGGCGTGGGTGGCGCGCGACGAGTGCTGCCGACGCGTGGGCGGGTGCGCGAGCGCGCGGCGGGCGGGCGGCGGCGGCGCGGGCGGCGGCGGCGCGGGCGGCGGCGGCGCGGGCGGCGGCGGCAGCGGTGGCAAGGCGAGGACGACGCGCGTCACGAGGGGTCCGGCCTCGCCGCGGGCGCCCGGGACGACGGCGATCTCGCTCGAGGCGGCGCTGGCGACAAACGCTTGGGGCGCCGGCGCGGGCGCCGCAGGGATGGACGCTATCGAGGGCATCGGCTTGGAGGCGGCGGCGCCGGGCGGAGGAGGAGGAGGAGGAGCAGCAGGATCTGGCGGCGGCGGCGGCGGCGGCCGCGGCAGCGGCGACAGTGGCGGCGGCGACGGCAACGGCCTTGCGCCGAGGCGAAGAGCAGACACCGAGGGTCTGGGCGAGCTGGGCGGTGGTGGCATCAGCCAGCAGCCGCCTGGTCTGGCGGGACCGGCGGCCGCCCGCGATCAGGCGACGAGAGGAGGGGCGGCAGCGAGGACGGCAGCGACGGGGGCCGGAGGAGCAGCAGCAGGCGTGAGCGCCACCGCCACCGCCGCTGCGCCCGCCCGCCCGGCGGCCGTCGCGGCAGCGCCGCCGAGGCGGCCGCGCACGGCGCGCGAGATCGCCACCGAGCCCTCCCTGGACGCGGGAAGAGACCGGGACCAGGAGCGGCCGGCGCCGGCGCCGGCAAGGGCGGCGGCAGCGGCGGCGCCAGCGCCGGCGGCAATGGCGACCAGAGGCCCCAGTCCGCCAGAGAGGTACCGATCTGAGCAAACACGGGCAATATTGCCGGATCCCAGCAGCTACTGGGATTTCGGGACGGAGGAGGCCCAGCCGCAGCAGCCGCGGCAGCCGGGACCGCTGCAGGAGCGAGCGCCCGCCGACCGGCGCGGGCGACTGCAGCAAGAGCAGCGCACGTGGCCGGCGACGCCCGTCGAGGTGGCGCCCGCTCCCCCTGCCCCGCCTCTGGGCCCACACGCCGTGGCGGCCACGCCCTCTGCCGCCCCGAGCTACTTTGCCAGCGGAAAGCGGCGGAGGAGGCGCAGCGCATGATCGTCCGTGGTCTTTCCATTGCTCTTTGCTCTTGGCGCGCCGCGCGCCAAGAGCCACCGCAGCCGCCGTTTCCCCTTTGCGCCTGTCTTTCTGGGAGGAGATCCAATTCACTTTTGACCCTCACCGACGCGGACACAACCGCACACACCCCGAAACGTGGAACAAAGATAGGTCGACATAACAATAAGAAGACAGTTTTTCTTCATGCGAGTGAAAGAGAGAGAGAAACAAAAATCGGAGATTGCGGTGTTGGTTGTGATTTTTCTTTTTGCCTTTCTCTGTTTTCAGCGGCGGGGGCGGCCAGCGGCGGCGGCAAACGAGATCACAGCCACGGCGGCGGTGGTGGCGGCGCGGTCGAGGGCCGTCTCACGAGCCTCGCCAAGAGGACGGGCCTCTTGCGCGTTTTCGAAGGCGGCCGGGCGGCGGCGACGCCCCCGCCGTGGCCCGCCCTCGTCGCCTGCGACGTCGCATTCGCCGTCGCTGCCGAGCAGGCCCGAGTGCCACCCGTCCGGCAGGGGGAGCGGCTCGCCGTAGTTGGCGCGCTGGGCCTCGCGGAGCACTGCCGCCGTGGCGCGCGCGAGCGCAGCGAGGCAAGGGGCGTCCGGCGGCAGGCTCGACGACGACGAGGAAGAAGAAGAAGAAGAGGCGAGGGCGTCCGCGGCCGTCGTCCCCTCCTCCCCAAATCGCGTGCCCGCACGCCGCGCGGCCGCGGTCAGGAACCCGCGGGCCCAGCCGAGGCCCAGCAGGGGCCCGCCGCCAACCACGTCGCGCGAGACGGCGGCCATGGCGAGGCCCGTGCGGGCCAGGGTGCGCGCGCCCAGCGACGGCAGCACAGCAAGCGTCGCCTCGGCCAGGGCCGCGGCGGTCTCGAGCGGCATCGCGGCAGCCAAGGGGCGCGAGCGCCCGGGACCGTCGCGCACGCGCAGGTCCGCGACGGCGCAGGCCAGCTGCGCGACGACGCGGGCGGGCAGGTCGCGTACGCCACGGGAATGGAGCATGCGAGCGGCGGGGCCGCCGCCGCCCGCCGCGCGGTTGGGCCCCAGGGGGGGGGCGGGCGCCAGAGCGTGCAGGAGGCCGGCGCAGAGCGCGCCGTCGATCGCGCGCCCAGCCTCGGCGTCCTCGTCGTCCCCGCGCTGAGCGCCGCCGCACGCCACGCGTGACAGCGCCCAGAGCGCGCTGGCCGCGGCCGCGGGGCTCATGTGCGCGGCCCGCGGGATCGCGGCCCCCACCCAGGCGGCGAGCAGGTGCGCGCTCGGCCGGGCACCCGCGGCGACGAGGCCCCACAGCGCGCTCGCGAGCGCCTCGGGCGGGAAGCGATGGAGCACCGAGCAGGAGTGAGCGACGGACGGCGTGAGCACGGCCGCCTCCATGCGCCCGAGCCACGCGTCGGCCTCGCGCGCGTCCTTGCTTTGCCTCTGCGGCGCGGCGTCGCCATCGGCCGACGCGAGCGGCGACGCGGCCGTCGACGACGTCGACGACCACGACGAGAGCGATGAGGACAGCAGCGCGTGCGCCCACAGCAGGTTGGCAAACCCCTGCGGCGAGTAGGTCGGCGCGGCGTCCGGGTCGAAGCCGTCGCGGCCGTCGCCCGCGCCGACCCCGTACTGCGCGCTGTAGTGGCGGAACGCCGACATCCATGCGCGCGGCGGCCGCACGCCGAGCGCAGCGAGCGCCCACGCCGTGTTGCTCAGCGCCTGCGGCCCGGCCGTGGCCATGCGCGCGCCAAACGAGCGCAGCGCTGCGGTGAGCCACGCTTGCAAGAGGGGCGAGGGTCGAGAGGGGGCGGGGAGCGACGGGCCGTCCGGCTCCCCCGCGCGGGTCCTGCGGCCGCGCCGGCGCAGCGCGGCGAGCGCCCACAGTGTCGTCGCCATCTCGCGCGCGTCAAAGCGGCCGAGGTGCGGCGCCGAGGCCTCGAAGAAGGCGCCGAGCCACTCGTCGCCCGGGTGCACGCGCAGCGTGGCCAGCGCCCACAGCGTGTTGGCAAAGGCCTGCGGGCCCATGCCGCGCTCGTAAAACAGCCGTCGCGCGCCGTCGGCCATGCGCAGGACCCAAGGCGCGCCGCCGCCGCAGCCGCCGCCGCCGACGGCGTCGCCCGCGGGCGGGCCGCGGCCGAGCGCGGCGGTCGCCCAGAGGACGCTCGACACCTGGCGCGGCTGCATGTTGGGCAGGTGGTGCTCCGCAAGCTGCGCGAGGCTCGACAGGAAGACGTCGTCGTATACCGACGCCGAGGCGTGGGCGGAAGAGGACGAAGCAGGGGAAACGCCCCCTTCTTCTGCGACGTCCTCTTCCCACGCCCCCGCCGCCGCCGCCGCCGCCGACGGGCCCCCGCCGACGCTGTGCCCGGCGCGCTTCAGGCGGGCCAGCTGCACGTAGGCCGCCCCGACATGGATCGCGTCGAGCGCGCTCCAGTTCTCCTCGAGCAGCGCCTGGACCGAGGAGACGTCGCGGCAGGCCACCAGCGCGCGCGTCGTGCTCGCGGCCTCGGCGCGCACGGCGCGCTCGCGGCGCGCGGCGGCGTCGGGCGGGGCGTTGCGGCCAACGCGCACCCAGGCCGCCGCGCTCGAGGTCGTGATGACGTGCGCGGGGACGGCGGGCGGGGCGGTCGCGATCTCGCGGCCCAGAAAGGCGTTGAGCAGCTCGGCAATCCTGGCGTTTCCCAGCTGCAGCTGATGCTGCTGCTGCTGCTGCTGCTGCTGCTGCTGCTGCTGCTGCTGCTGCTGCTGGTGGCCCGCCGCCGTCAGGAGCGCAGAGGCGACGGCCGTGAGCACCGCGCCGCTCGCCATGTCGAGCGGCGTGAGCGAGGCGCGGAGCCGCCGCACGGCGGGGGACTGCGGCTCGGCGAGCGCCAGCAGGGCGTACACGGGCAGCACGCTGCCGCCCGCGCCGCCGCCGCCGCCGCCGCCGCCGCCGCCGCCGCCGCCGACGCCCAGCATTGCGGGCGAGATGCAGACGACCGCCGCAGGCACGGCGCCCGACTGCTGGGCCGCGACCAGAGCCGCGCGGCCGGCGGGAGGGAGCGCCATGCGGGCGGCCTCGTCCGCCAACAGCGCGCGCGCGTCCGGCAGCGGCGCCAGCGTCCCCGCGCCCGACGACAGCAGCTGCCTCAGCTGGTCGGCCGCGAGCGGCACGCTCGCGCCGCTGGCGGCGGCGGCGGCGGCGGCTGCCTCTTCTTCCTGCCGCTGCTGCTCCTCGGCCTCCTCTTCCTGCCGCTTCTGCTGCTGCTGCTGTGCTTGCTGCTCGAGCCGCTGCCGATCCTGCTGCCACTGCCGCTGGACGAGCGGCGGGGCAAACAGGCCGGCAGCGCTGCTCGACGACGACGACAGAGTCGACAGGAGGCTCTCCATGAGCCCGACACCGCCGCCGCGGCTGCTGGTGCCGCCGCTGCTGCTGCTGCCGCTCCTCCTCCTGCTCCGCGGGTCGCTGCTGCTGCTGCTGTAGGCCGAGGGATCGCCGTCCTCCCCGTCGTCAGGCAGCGTCATCAGGCCCCCGAACGAGGCGGCGCGGCAGGAGGTCGGCGCGCTGCAGCGACGGCCCCGCCGAGCGGAGTCGGCGACGACACACCCGACGGCGGCCGGCCGAGCCGCCGCATCTGTCGTTGCTGCTGCTGTTGCTAGGGCGCCATCGGACCGCCGCTGTGTTTGTTTGTGGTGTTGAGGAGGTCGTGGCCCCTTGTCAGCGAGGGACGCAAGGACCTACTCTCGGATCGTGGCGGGGCAGAAGGAGAAAGCGAAAAGCTCAATCGACGACTCACCGCCCGTGCGGCAGCGATCGCGCGCGCCCGGCAGCGCCAGCGCTGCAGGAGGCTATCACATGTCGAGTTGGGCCTGTTTTGTGTGTCACGGGATCGAGAGGGGAGGGAAAAGCGATGTCGTGAGACGGCGGCTTGCGCGTGATCCGAGGGTCCGAAGAGAGGGCGACAAGCGGCACGCCATCGAGAGACGCGCGCGCGTGCGGAACACACACGAACGACGCACCTGGCAGTGGTCGAGCAACGGGAGGGGTCGGCGAGGATTTGGAAGGAGGAGGGGCGGAGAGGCATGCAAGTGCTCTCCCTCTGCGCGTTGTCGGGGTCCGAGTAGGTGTCCGTCAATGTGCAAGGGGGACGGTCTTGTATTCGCCAAAGGTCTAAAGAAACTATCGAGGCACGTCGGTGAGCGCTCGCGAGCAGCGTATCAGAGCAGCGGCGGCGGCCGCGGGCGCCGGCGTCCCGGGGGCCGCCACGACAACCGCGATGGCGCGCCCCCCCCCTGCTAGAGAACAACTATCTCCCGCCCTGCTGCGCCGCCCACTGCAGCCCCTGCTGCGCCGCCGCCGCCGACGCCGGGTCGTCCACGATCCCTCCGACCACTAGCCGCCAAGCGTCCAGTAAAATGGTCACGAGCATCCCCGCCGCCAGCGCGTCGAGCGCCACGGCGCCCAAGCCCCAGCGGTCGCCATCGCCACCGCCGCCGCCGCCGCCGCCGCCAGGTCCCCCTCCCCCGCCGCTGCCGCTCTCCTTGCCCGCCCACTCGTGCTCGTCGATGCGCATGAACAGCGGGAACGACACCCAGAAGTACAGCGCGTAAAACAGCGACCCCACCGTGTACATGCGCGACCGGTCGACGAACGTGTAGTGCGGAAAGTGCGCGATCGTGAGCGTCTCGCCGTAGGCCGTCGCATAGGCCAGCGCAAAGACGGCGGCGGCGCGGGCCGCCTTGCGCAGGGCCGCGCTCCTGCCGGCCAGGGCGCTCTCGACGCGCCGCAGCGCCACGTTGGCCAGCGCGTGGTAGAAGCAGAAGTAGGCGTGCGTCATCAGGTACAAGGCGACGGGCACGCCGTTGAGCAGGTGCGCGGGGAAGGTGTAGCGCGCGCCCAGCAGGTTGAAGAAGTAGTGGGTCCAGAAGTAGTTGCCGACGTGGGAGAAGACGGCGACCCACACGTTGGCCTTGACCCAGTAGCGGCGGGACAGGGGCACGCCCGCGTCGGCCGCGCAGGGCGGCAGCACCAGCAGCGGCAGCAGGAAGCAGGGCAGAGCGGCGGCCAGGCCGACGGCCAGGTACCCCCAGGCGTCCAGGCGGTCGTACAGCCCCAGGGGGACGATGACGCACAGGGCCCAGGCGATCCAGAAGGGGCTGTAGGCGAGGAAGAAGACCTCGGCCCATCGCTTGGAGGGGTTGGCGGCGAGCCACTTGGACGGCGACGGCGACGGCGTGGACGGTGGTTGGTTCGCTGCTTGCGCTCGCCGCCGCGGTGTCGTCGTCGTCGTCGTTGCCGTTTTGGTCGACGACGAGGCGGCGGCGGCCGCTTTGCGCGGCGTGGCGCCCGTGGCGCTCCGCGTCTCCACTGTGAGTTCGTGGTGGCGGGTGGGTCGTCAAGGGATGCGCGTGACATTGAGCGCGGCGCGCACTGACAGCGCGGATCGCTTTGAAGGGCGGTTCCTGACACTCACCCATCGTCCCCCTCTTTCAAACGCCTCTCCTTCTTCTTCTCTGCGCTCCTCCGGCCGCCTTGCGAAAACAAGGAGGATGAGTGTGTTGTGGTCCAGACGATCGAGTTGTTCTCGCGTCGTGTGGTTGTGTGCGAGAGAGACACAGACATAAGCTGTTTCCGAGCGCCCGCTTTTGCTCGTCCGTCGGCGGTCGGCGTCGGCGCTCCAACATAAGCGACGCGCGCGACCGCCAGCTCGGGTCCAGGAGGACCAAACGCAAACACAACAACGAAGGGTCAGAATGGACGACGACTTTGCGGAGCTCTACGGCTCGGCGGCCGTCGAGGAGGCCAAGAAGCAGGGTGAGTGTCGAACGCACGGCGCGGCGCGCACGCAAACACGCGTTTGCTTTCTCCCCCCCTTCCCCCCTTCCCGCAGTCGGCCGCGACGTGAGCTGATGCCCCTCTGCCCGCCCGCTCCCACCAAACATCACCACAAACAACAGCTCCGGCACCGCCACGCCCGGCAGCGGCCAAGGCCGAGTTTGACGACCTCTACGGCCAGGTGTATGGCGGCGAAGGAGGAGGCGCCAGCGCGCCATCGCGGCCGCCGCCGCCGGGCCTCGGCGGCGGCGCGGCACCGGCGGCAGGCGCGAGCTACCCGCCGCCGCCGGCGGCCCAGCAGCAGCAGCAGCAGCAGCAAGGCCACGGGTACCCGCAAGCGTCCCAGCAGCTGCAGCATCAGCAGCAGCGCCCGGCCGCCGACTACGAGGCCCTGCAGGTCGCCGCGCAGGAGCCCCTCCACCGCATCGTCGGCGGCCGCGCGCCGGGCATCGGCCCGATGCCGGGCACGCTGCTCGGCGGGCACGCCGCGCTGGCCGCGGCCGCCATGATGCCGCGGCCGCCGCCGCGGCCGCCGCCCGGCGGCCCTCCGTCGTCTTCCTACCACCAGCAGCAGCAGCAGCCAGGGGGGCAGTACCATCATCAGCAGCACGACCACATGCAGCACCAGCAGCAGCAGCAACACCAGCACCAGCCGCCCGACTTTGTGCCGATGGGCGTCGCCGGCCACCAGGTCGCCGCGCGCCTGCGCGACGCCGAGGCCGCCTTCCCCTCGGCTGCGCTGCCCGGCCAGCTCATCCGCATCCCCCGCCAGACCCGCGTCGCCCCCGAGGAGTACCGCGAGTTCCTCGCCATGGGCCACGGCGAGATCTTCGCGCTCGACCTCGACCGCGTGACCGAGGCGCCCTGGCGCCACCCGACGGCCGACCCGGGGGACTTTTTCAACTACGGCCTGGACGAGCGCGGGTGGCGGCGTTACCAGGCCAAGGTGCTGCGGTACCGCGCGACCTTCACGATGCGCGGGCGGCCGGACGAGGTGGGCGCGGCGTGGACGTGCCAGGGCGACGAGCTGGCGGGCCTGCCGCTCGAGGTGGCGCGCGCCGTTATCGCGCAGCGCGCCGCAGAGTCGGCGGTGGCGGCGGCGGCGGTGCGCGCGGCGGGGGCGGCGGCCGGGGGGGGCGGCGGCGCCGGGGCCGGGGACATGGCGCAGCAGCATCAGCATCAGCAGCATCAGCAGCACCAGCAGCAGCAGGGCGGGCGCGGGAGCACGGCGCTCGTGACCGCGGGCGACCACGGGCAGAACCAGTCGGGCGGCGGCGGCGGCGGCGGCGGCGGCGGCAACGCCAGCGCGGCGCTCGCCGCGCTCAAGCTCCGGCGCTACCCTCCCCTGCTGGCGCTGGCGCAGGGCGCGCCCGGGGCCGCGCGGCCGCCCCGGCCGCCGCGCGACCCGCCCGCAGACGACGTTGTCTTCGTCATGTACGAGCCCGAGGACGGGCTGCCGGGAGAGGACGCGACGGCGGCGGGGGAGCGCGAGGCGGGCGCCGTCAAGCAGGAGCCCGGGGCGGGCGGCGGCGGCGGCAGCGGCGGCAAGGCCGAAAAGGTCGCGGCCGCGGCGATCAAGCGAGAAGTGGGGGAGCCGGACGAGGAGGACAAGGCCGCCGTCCCGAAGCCGGCGGCGCGCCGGCCGCCGCCGCCCAACACGCACTACGCGCCCCTGGGCGCGCCGACCGTGACAAACCTGCCCGCCGCCGCGCTCGAGGCGCCGCTGACGCCGCAGGCCGAGGCGCCCGGCCGCGCGTCGCTGCAGCAGCAGCAGGAGCAGCAGCGGCAGGCGCAGCACCTGGCCGCGGCGCAGGCGCAGGAGGACGCGCGCGAGGCGCGGCAGAAGCAGCACGCGCTGGCCCAGCACCTCCAGCAGCAGCAGCAGCAGATGATGATGTGGGGAGGGATGGGCGACGGGGGAGGAGGAGGGGGAGGGGGGGGCGGCGGGGGCGGCTTTGGCGGCGGCGGCGGGCGCGGGTTTGGCGGTCGCGGCCCCGGCGGCCCCCCCGGCGGCGGCGGCGGCGGCGGCGGCAGGGGCTTGATGATGGGCGGCCGCGGCGGCCCGGGCATGATGGGCGGCCCGGGTAGGGGCGCGTGGCAGCCGTCGCAGCAGCAGCATCAGCCTATGCAGCAGCAGCAAATGCAGCCGCCGATGCCCATGCCGCCGATCCTCGCGGGCGGCGGCGGCGGCCCTGGCGGCGGCGGCGGCCCTGGCGGCGGCGGCAACTTTATGACGATGCCCCCCATCCATCAGCAGCAGCAGCAGCAGCATCAGCATCAAGGGATACCTCCGCCCCCCGGCCCCGGCATGATGATGCCCCCGCTGATGATGCCCCCGCTGATGATGCCGCCAATCGTGCAGCCGCAGCAGGGCGACGGGGGCGGCGGCGGCGGCGGCGCCGGAGGCATGCCTCCCGTGATGCCGCCCTTTGGCATGATGATGCCGCCGATCACCGCGGGCGGGCCGGGACCGCCGCTCGGGATGATGGGCGGGCCGCCGCATCACTACCACGCGCACCAACCGATGATGGGGCCTGGAGGACAAGGAGGGGCAGGAGGAGGCGGCGGAGGCTTTCCCGGCGGTCCCGGCGGCGCCGGCGCCGGCGCCGGCGACCGCGCCTGCTTCTCGTGCGGCAAGCCGGGTCACATGGCCAGGGACTGCCCCGAGCCGCGGCAGCAGCGCCCGGGCAACACCCAGCCGTGCTACCGCTGCGGCCAGCCGGGCCACATCGCGCGCGCGTGCCCCAACCTGCCTTCGGGCGGGCCTCCTGCCGCCGCGGGCCCCCCGCCGCCGCCTCCGATGGGCGGCGCGCCGCTCCCCCCGCACCTGCTCGCGCGCACGGGCGGCAGCAACCAGGACCGCGAGAGGGTTCACCCCTACGAGCGCGAGCGCGAGCGCGACCGAGACCGCGATCGCGACCGCGACCGCGACCGCGACCCCCACCGCGACCGCGACCGCGACGGCCCGCAAGGCGGCAGCGGCCGCGCGCCCTTGCCCGAGGAGCACCGGCGCCGCTACCGCAGCCGCAGCCGCAGCCGCAGCCGCAGCCGCAGCCGCAGTCCCCCGCGTGGCGGTGGGGCGTCCCGCGAGGGCGGCAGCCGCCGCCACCACGACGAGAGGCGCTCGTCGCGGCGGTGAGTTGGCAGTGAGGTCGTCGTTTGTTGTTTGTTTTATGTCGGCGCGATTTTTCGGGGATTCTTTGGCCTTGTGGCGCGTCGAGGGCGGCCCACCCCTCACACGTCGTTGTGACAGCGAAACGCGGGGGCCGCTCGTGCTACCTCAGCCCCCCTCACCAGCACCCGCTCGATTGTCAGGTCGAGCCACCACCTCTTCCGGTGTCGCTGATGCTGGTGCGCTGCCGCCCCTACTCGTCGTCGCCCCCGCCCCCGCCCCCGGCCCCGCCCCCGCCCGCCGCCCTGCCGTCACCCCCTCGCGCGCGATCGTCCTCCCGCGCATCGAGTCGACCCACGCGCCCGGACGCCTGCCCCCTTCGTCATGTCGCCTCACTTCCTCCTGCCCTAGCGGTTGCTGCTGCTCCTGCCGCTGCCGCTGCTGCTGCTCGCGCGCCGCTGCCATGGCCGCCTCGAACGACTTGCCCCCGTTCCGCGACGACCAGAACCAGTCCCCGCCCGCGTCAAACAGCAGGAGCCCGCCCAGGGCGAGCACCGCCAGCCCGCCGTGAAGCGTCCGGTCGAACGTGCGCGCCTCCTGCCGCGCCCACCGGCGCCACCACTGCCACCGGCTCGCACGCGACGCGCCAGCCGGCTGCGCCGTGCTCGTCGAGCCGCCAAAGCCCCCGCCGCCGCCGCCGCCGCCCCCCGCCGCCCGCCGCGTCCAGTCTGTGTCGACGCCCGCGCCGGCGCCCGCCCAGGAGGACGCCGCGCCGCCGCGCGCGCCGGGGCGGCGGGAGTAGGGGGACGCCGAGGCGGCGCTCTCGTAGGCTGCTCGCCGCCGGTCGTCGATGAGCGTGTCGTACGCCTCCTTGATGGCCTGTTGGTTTTGTGTTTGTATTTGTTTTGTTCAAGCGTCGTTGAGCGTCGTCGACCGGGCGGTCTCCGCGCTCGCTCGCGCTACGGCGGCGGCGGCGCTCGCTCATTTTCTCCTGTGCGCTCGACCGACCACAACGCGCGGGCGCGCGACGCATCATTCTCAACTCGGAAGCGCTGCTCCGCCGACGCCTGCTCTCGCGCGGGCGAGTTGACGTGCTTGTCCGGGTGGTGGGTGAACGCGAGGCGCTTAAACGCCGTCTTCACTTCGTCCGTCGAGGCCCTGGGCGCGAGCCCGAGCTCACGCCAGGGGCACCATGACATGATGGGATTGAGTGGGATTCAAAACGGATTCGTTGTAGCGCGTGATTCGATGAATGTGCGCCACGCCCTTTTTTTTTAGCGACGCTGGATGAAGAGTGTCGCCGCGCATTTCAGTGTTGGCTCGCACACACGCCGCGCGCGGAAAAACGACGACGGCGCTGAAAAAGCCCCCCGATGCAGCCAGGTTCCAGCGCGACCATGACACCGATCCAATGGCGACCCGAACGAACCCCAGGAAGCGCAGCAACAGCGGCGCGAGGCTCCGGCAGCAGGTTCGTCGATTTTGCGAGAAACAGTCGAGCGACGACAGTCGAGCGAGGACACCAGACGCGCCCCCGTCTCTCATGGCACTTTGCTTCCGCGAACCCCCTGCCCCGCACCAAAACAAACACAGGAGTCTGCCGATGCTGCGGCGACCGCAGAGGAGGCCGACGACGGAGGAGGAGGAGCAGGCGCCACGTCGCGGCTGCTGATCGACTGCGACGGCGACGTGGCGCCCGCTCCTCTTCCGTCGTCGTCGCCGTCGCCGCCGCCAGCCGACGGTCGCGTCGCCTCCTCCTCCTCCTCTTCGCGGACGCAGCTCGCCCTCACGCTGGTCGCCCTGCTCGCGATCGCGCACACGTTCGCCGGCCCAGGAGGCGCTCGCAGCAGCATCAGCACCATCAGCACCAACGGCGCTGCGGCAACAGCGGCGGCAGCGGCGGCGGCGACCCTCGACGCCGACCGCTTTGTTTGCGCCCGGTCCGCCGGCGAGCGCGACGCCGCGCGCCTCGACTTTGCGCGCGACCTGACGCGCGCGCGCCCCTGGCTGCTGCGGCGCGTCTCGGCCGCGTCCCCCGACGCGCAGGCCCTCTTCAGCGCAGGCCTGCTCGAGGCGCAGGGCTTCAACGCGGCCGAGGCGGAGGCGTTTGCGCTTGCCGCCCTGGCCGACAGCCCGCGCTGCGGCATGTGCGCGTGGCTCTCGTCCTACGCGCGGGGGCCCACGCCCAACGTGGTGGCGGACGCGCGCGGCAGCCGGGCCGCCGGGTTCCCCGTGTTTGGGCCGGAGGACGCGGCGCAGGCGGACGCGCTGGCGCAGAGGGCGCTGGAGCTGGCGCAGTCGCCGGCGTCGTCCTCCTCGTCGCCGCGCTCCTCCTCCTCCTCCCCTGTCGAGCGGCGGCTGATCCGCGCGCTGGCCTCGCGCAACCGGGGCGCCGCGGCCCTGGTGGCCGAGGCCGCGAGCGGCGAGCCGCTGCCTGAGCCATGGCGGCCGCGGCAGGAGGCGTACGCGCGCGAGCTGGCGGCGCTCGCGGCCGAACTCGAGGCTGGTGCGGGAGGTGCTGCTGCTGCTGCTGCTGCCGACGGCGGCGACGGCGGCGACGGCAACGGCAACGGCAACGACAAAGACAACGACGCGCACCACCAGCTCGCCGCCGACGTCCTCGCGTTCGCGGGCGAGGCGCACCTGAGCCTGAGCCCCTGGGACTATTACTATTACGACGCGCGGGCGGGCGACGGCAGCGACGACGGCGACGGCGGCTCCGCCGCAAAGCCGACGCCGCCGTTGCCCTTGTCCGACAGCGCGGCCCCTCGCGGCCTGCTGCAAAAGCGATTATTCGGGGGCCTCGCGAGCAGCAAGACGGCGGCGCCACCGACGACGAGCGCGGCCGTCCCTCGCCGCGGCCGCGCGCTGCGGCTCCGCCCCACGGCCGCCGAGGGCGAGCGCCTGCTGCGCGCCGCGCTGCGCGTCGACCCGCGGCACCCCATGGCGCTACACCTGCTGGTGCACGTGGCCGAGGCCGGGACGCCCGGCCCCAGGCCTTTGCCGGGAGCCGCCGCCGCCAAAGGCCGCGCGGAAGGCGCCGCCGCGACCGCCTCGACCGCCGCGTGGCGCGGCGAGGCCGCCGCCGACGCGCTCGCCCTCCTGCGCCTGCCCCAGGGCCACCTGCTTCACATGCCCAGCCACGTCTACGTGCGCGTGGGGCGCTACCGCGACGCGCTCGCGTCCAACGCGGCGGCGCGGCGGCACGACGTCGCGGCCGCGTCGGGCGGGCGGTGCGCCCCCGGGTACGTGCCCGAGCACAACGCGCAGCTGGCGACCTACGCGGCCGCGACGGCCGGCATGGAGCGAGCGGCGCTGGCGTCGGCGCTGGGCGCGCGGCGCCTCCGCGCGCTCGTGCCCGATCTCTACGTGGCGCGCGGGCGCGAGTGGACGACGGTGCCGCTGCTGCGCGCGCGGTTCGGGGACTGGCGCGCGGTGCTGCTCGACGAGGCACCGCGTTCTTCTTCAGTGGGGTTCAGGGCGGAGGCTGGCAACGACGAGGCCGACCCCGACGCCGACGACGACGCCGACGACCCCGTGGCCGACGCCGAGTTTGCGCGGGGGCCGCTGATGCCTCCGCCACCCGACGCGCGCGGGCGCACCCTCTCAGGCGGGCGCGGGTTCGCGCAGGTGGTCTACCATTACGTGCGCCTGCTGGCGCTGGCGGCGCGGGCAGACGCGGCGGCGGTACGGGGGGATCCGAGCGACGGCCGAGAGGACTCGCCGGCGCTGCAGCGGGCCGCCGTGGCGCGCGAGCTGCGGGCGCTGCGGCGAGCGGCCGGCGACGCCGACGCGCTGCGCGAGCCGCGCACTTTGCCCGGGGGCGCCCCCGGCCTTTACGCCTCGGGCAACGCCCGGCTCGCGCCCATCTACGAACGCATCGGCACCGCGCGCTCGGAGCTGGCGCAGGTGGCGCGCTGGCGCGCGGAGCGCGAGAGGAGGTGGAAGCAGCAGCAGCAGCAGCAGGAGCAGCAGCAAGAGCAGCAGCAGCAGGAGCAGGAGCAGCAAGAGCAGCAGCAGCAGCAGCAGCCGCAGGGCGGGCGAGGACCGCCGCCGGCCTCGAGGGCCGAGGCGGCCGCCGAGCGCCGCGCCCTCGCGGCGCTCAGCGAGGCGGCCGAGCTCGAGCGCGCGCTGCCCTACTCCGAGCCGCCCGTGCTCGAGGCGCCCGCGTCCGCGTGCCTGGCGTGGGCGCTCCTGCGGGCGGGGGGGCGCGCGCAGGAGGCGGCCGAGGCGTACGCTCGCGAGTTGGCCGAGCGGCACGCCGAGAACCCGTGGGCGCTGGCGGGCCTTTTCGAGGCGCTCGAGCAGCGGCAGCAGCAGCTAGGGCAGAGCGTTTCGGGCGCCCCGGATGGAGGGCTGCAGGAAGAGCGGCAGCGCGAGCTGCAGGAGGTGCGGCAGCGCGCCGAGCGAGCGGGGCGCGACGCGGACGCGGCCGTTCGGTCGCGCTTTGGCATCGGGGGCGGCAAAAGCGGCGGCGGTGGCGGCAGCAGTTGCCCGCAGCTGTCGGCGGCGTGGTGGTAGGCCGGCAGGGTGGGTAGCAGCGGAAAGGTTTGTTACGTCGCGGCTGTCTTTCTGGTGCTGGCTGGAGAAGGACGTCTCATTGCTTCGGGCGCAAGGCGGTAAACGGCGACGTCAGATTCTTTTTGGGGCGTGCGCTTCGCCAAACAAAGGCACTTGCTTGCGGAAATGCACGCACACTACCACAATAAAAACACTTTTTGCGATGGCCGCGCGCACAATCATTGCTCCCTGATCCTCCCGATCCGATCGAGCGCCCCCAGTAATACGCAGGGCGCACAAAAACAGAGCCACAAGCAACGACGAAAACGACCGGCGCGCCGTCGCTCTCTCTTTTTCTCCCCCACCTCTTCTCCCCCCTCTAAAAACACCGACCGCAAGCAAAACAAGGCGCCGGCGATGGCCCCGAAAGAAGAGGAGCAGCAGCAGCAGCAGCAGGCGGCCGCCGCGCGCGCCACCGACCCGGCCGACTCCCAAGCAGCAGCAGCAGCAGCAGCAGCCACAGCGGCGGCGGCACCGCGCGCAGACTCGGCTGTCGCTCCCCCCGCAGCGGCGCCCGAGAGCTCTCCTCCCACCGCCGCTGAGCAGCGCGCCCTCGCCATCCTCGACATAGTCCTCGAGCGCCAGCGTCAGGCCGCGCGCGAGGCGCGCCAGGCCAGCCGCCGCGAGCTGTTGCGCGCCGCCGAGTCCTCGCCCGCCCCGCGCGGCCTGATCGAGTTTGCGAGCGGCGGAGCAGCCAACGAGGACGGGGAGGACGGTGCCGTGACGGGCGGCGGCTGGCGCCGCGAGCCGCTCGTTGACGCCAACCACCTTCAGTACGGCGGCGGCGTCTTCGCGCCGCCGCCCGGGGAGGGTGAAGGAGAGGACGCGCAGGAGGAGGACGACGACGACGACAACGACAACGAGGATGAGGGGGAGGGCGAGGGCGAGGGCGAGGGGGAGGACGACGAGGACGTCGAGGCCTACGGCATGGATTGGGGAGACGTCGGCGGCAGCGGCAGCGGCTGCACCGACCTCGCGGTCGTTCCGCCGCCCGCGCAAGCGCTGAGCGAGGACGTCGACTATTTCGCGACCGCGGGCGCGGCGGCAGGCGCATCCAAAGCCTGGCGTGCGCTGGCGCTGCGCGCCGTCGACCGCCTGTCAATCGTCCTGCCCCAGGGCCGGCCCCGCCTCGGGGCGCACGGCCAAGCAGACGCCGCCGGGCTGCCGCGCGACCCGCTCGCGCTGCTCCGCGCGCTGGAGGGCGGCCGCGGCGTGCTGCGCGCCCTGCGCGTGACTGGCGCGCCGCCCAAGAACAACGCCCAGGCGGCCGCCGCCGCGCGCTTGCTCGGCCTCGCGCGGCCCTCGTTCGAGGGGACAACGTCAAAGCGCGCCGATGCGGCGCTCGCGGGCGTGCTCCGAGGCCTCCGCGTCCTCCACGTCGAGGACATGCTGGGTTGCTTGGATGCCGCCGCCACCCGCAAGCGCAAGGCCAAGAAGGCGCAGGCGCAGGCGCAGGCGCAGGCGCAGGCGCAGGCGCAGCCGCCGCCGCAGGTGCAGGCGCAGGCGCCCCCCCTCGCTTCGCTCGTCTTTTTGCAGCTCGACCGCTTTCCCTCCATCTACGTCAAGTACCGCCAAGTCATCTCAAAGAAGCGCGCCCTCCGCCCGGCCGTCGAGCTGTCTTTGCGCAACCTGCCGTCCCTCCGCGATCTGCGCGTGACGCTCTCGCCCAATTCCGACGGCCCGCTCTCTCTCGGCGGCCGCTACTCTGGCGGCGGCACTCCCCACCTGACGTGCCTCGACGTCGGCGGCTTGGTGCGCGGGGCGCCCCCCCGCGGGGAAGGCTACGCCTGGCCGGTCGGCGAGGTGCTCCTCGTGTCAAGCGCTTCGCTCTCCTGCCTGGCCAACACGCTAATCGATTGCCGCGTTGAAGGGACCTGGGCCTCCTCGACGTTCGACGACGGCTGCTGCACCCCGTCGGAGCCGTCAGACTGGGACGAGGACATGTCATGGGAGGCAGAGAGCGAGGACGAGGACAAGCCGCGCGGCGCGGTCGCGTCCGTGGACCTGCTGGAGGCCGGGGAGTGCTCGGACTGGTCGCTGGAGCCCATGCGACGCCTGCACGACAGCTACAGAGGCCTGTCGCGCCTGACGGCGCTCACGCTCGACTCCGACTACGATTTCGAGCCCGCCCCGGTCCTCTTAGGACACGTGAATTTCGAGAGCCGCATGGCAGCGCGGCGCCGCGAGTGGTCGGCGGCGGCGCGGACCCTGCTCGCGCCCATGGCGCCGACCCTCCGCAGCCTGACCATCGCCGTGCCTGGCTTTGGCGGCAACCGGCGCGAGGTTCACCTGCCGCCCGCCCTGTCCACCCTGACGGCGCTGACGTCGCTGCGGGTCGCCTGCTACTGCCTCCACTCGGTCGGGCCCCTCGGCCGCCTCGTCACGCTGCGCAGGCTGGAGCTCGAGGGCGACGTCCCGCTGGGGCGCCACGCGGCCTACTTTGGCCGCGACCTGACGGGCCTGACGGCGCTCGAGCACCTGCGCCTGCTCGAGCCCCCCGCGTGTGTCGCGCCTGTGATCGCCGACGCACTGCCGTCGCTGGAGACGCTGGTGCTGCGCGACGGAGGCGCCTGGCACGTGGGCAAAAAGGCCTCGGTCCTGCCGCCCAGCGCCGTCCTGGACGCGGCGGCCGTCCGCGTCGCGCGAGGCGGCGGCGTGCGCGTTTTCTTCGCGCGCGACAAAGAAGACTTGGCGCCGCGCGGGCCGGCGAGCGTGGCCGGCTTGCGGGCCCTCATGGCCTTGGTCGACGGCAAGCGCGACGCCGACAAGGAGCGCCGCACGCACGACGCGGCGCACGCGCGCGGCATCGCCAAGGCGGACCGGATGGCGGCGGCGGACGCGCAGTAGGGAGGGGGGGAGAGTAGCAGTCGTGGGAGAGGGGGCCACGGGAGAGAGCAAAAGAGAGAGAGAGAGATGCAGACAGAGTTGTCGCGGTTTGGGCGACGCCAGCGAGCGGACGCCGACCGCCCCCCCTTTTTCCGCATTCTAACAATTCTCAAGCGCACGTTTCGACACCCCAAGCGACGCACACGACACGCACGCGCATTTGTAACATCAAACGGCACATCTAGCTGAGCTCGCGAACGACGTCGTTGACGCGCGCGTAGACCTGCGGCGGGATCGAGGGGTCCAGATCGGCCAGCACAAAGGCCTTGAGCGCCTCGGCGCGCGCGCGCAGCGGGCCCAGCCGCACCTCGGCGTCGGGCCCGAGGCCGCCCGTGCCGCCGGCGACCTCGGCGCGCGCCCCGAGCAGCGCCTCGGCGAGCGCGGCCAGTACGTCCGGCAGCCGCTCGCGCACGGCCTCGTCCAGCGCGCGCACCTCGCGGCGGCACACCTCGACGCGCGCGCGCTCGTCCGGCACGAACGACAGTCGCGCCGCCTCCTGCAGCGCGGCGCCCCATGCCGAGCGGCGCGCGGCCTGCAGCAGCGCGCGCACGGCCCCGAGCTGAGCAAAGGCGGCCGCGTCGCGGCGCGACGCATCGTCCGCGGCGCCGCCGCCCGCGGCCGCCTCCATGGCCGCGACGGCCTCCTCGCCCTGCGACAGCAGCGCGGGAACGTCGGCGGCCTCGGCGGTCGCGGGGCCCACCAGGCCGCCGCCAGCGCCGCCGCCGCCCGCGCCCCCCGCGCCGGCGCCGGCGCCCGCGCCGCCGCCGCCGACCAGCGCCGCCGACAGCCGCTGGCTGACGAGGCGCAGCGCGGCGCGCGGGCGCCCCGCGGCCATGAAGAGCGCGCGCGCCTCGTCCGGCTGGTTGCCGAGCTGGCACTCGTACGCGACGGCCTCCAGCAGCGCGCGGCGCTCGTCGGCGTCGGCCACGAAGGCGTCGAGCGGCGCCGGGCCGCCGCCGCCGCCGCCGCCCGCCGCGCCCCGCCCGAGCACGGCGGACGGGTCGCCGCAGCGCTGCAGCAGCTCGCGCAGCATGCGGCCCTTGGCGCCCACGCCGCCGCCAGAGGCCTCGGCGGCGGGCATCAGGTACTGCAGGGCGGCGTCGGGGTCGGAGGGCACGAAGCGGCGGCCGTACTGTGCGAGGGCGTCGACCACGTCAAAGGCCGGCTGCTGCTGCTGCTGCTGCTGCGGCGGCGTCGCGCTGCCTGCTGCTCCCCCCGCCGCCCCCAACGTGTCGGGCAGGCCCGTCCCCGGCCCCAGCACCCCCGCGAACCACAGCGCGGCCGCTAGGTGCACGGCGTCCGAGCGCAGCCCCGCGGACGACTCGTCCCGCCACAGGAAGCGCAGCGCCCGCGAGAACTGCAGCGACAGCAGCAGCACCGTCACGTACAGCAGCGGCTCCTTGCCCGCGCGTGAGTAGTAGGACGCCGGCCAGCGGTTGATCTCGGCCTGGAGGTCGGGCAGTCGGTAGGCCGGGGCGGCGCCGGGCCCCTGCTGCTGCTGCTGGCGCGCCTGCTGGGGCGAGGGGCTGCCGACGCCGCCGAAACCGCCCGCGCCGCCGCCGCCGCCCTCTGTCGACACGAGCGCCAGCTTGAGCCACATAAAGTCCTCGATGGTCGCGAACAGGTGGGGCCTCTCGCGGCTGAGGGCATCGATGGCGCGGGCGTCGCCGGCGAGCAGGGCGTACACGAGGACCATGTAGTCGAGGCGCACGGAGGACGCGAGACCGGCGCCCGCGCCTCCGCGGTTGGCAACCGCCGCCCCGCGCGCCTGCGACGCGCGCTCGCACTCGCGAAGCATGGCCGAGCCGTGGGCCGCGTGGAAGGCGGCGCGGTCCTCGAGCCACGCCGCGAGCAGCGGGCGCAGGTTGCCGCCGCTGCCGCTGCCGCCCCCGCCGCCCGCCGCCCCCGCCAGAGCGCCCGGGTCGGTCGCGCGCTCGGCCGCGCGCAGCGCCACGTCGTCGTAGCCCGCGCGCAGGGCGTGGTAGACCTGCGCCCACGACGTGTCGTGCCCGCCCACCTGCTGCAGGTCCAGCGCGCCGCGATCGAGCAGCCGCAGCGCCAAGTAAGCCTGCACCTCGCGCAGCCGGTCCGGGTCGCCGCCGCGGTGCGCGGCGGCGCGGTGGCGCGCCACGGTCGCGCGCATGTGGCCCGCGAACCCGGCCTGCAGGTGCTGGCGGGCGCCCGCGGCGAGGGCGCCGGCGAACGCCGACGGGCTGCAGCTGCCCGGCTTCAGGCCCTTGGCGTGCGCGACGCTCAGGATGTCGCGCAGGAGCGACCAGGTCGCCGCGACGCCCATCGAGGCCGCTGCTGCTGCCGCCGAGTCGGCCCCGGCGCCTGCCCCTGCTCCCGCTCCTCCCGCCAACGCCGCGGCCGCGCCCAGCTCGGTGACCGCGTCCACCGGCCCGCCCTTGGCCGCGGACGCGTTGAGCTTGCGCATGGCGGACAGGTAGGCCTGCTCGCGCGGCTGCAGGCTGGCGCCGCCGGGAAAGGCGGTCCCTGCCCCGCCGCCGCCGCCGCCGCCCCCGCCAAGGACCGCCGCTACGCCACCAGCACGAGCCATCCCAGGCGACCCACCGCCGCCCCGGAAGGCGCCCGCGCCAAACAGCGTGGCGGCGCTGGCGCGGCCGCCCACACCGCCGCCGCCAGCGCCAGCGCCGCCGCCGCCGCCGCCGACCGTCAGCAAGCGGCCCTTGTCGGCCGCCCACTCCTTCGCGAGGGCAGTGTCCATGTGGCGCTCGAATGACGAGATGGCGTCCTGCTGCGCCTCCTGGATGGCCGCGAGCACGGCCATGTCCTGCACCTGCTGCAGGTACGACTCGACGCCATAGGCGCCGACGGCACCGCCGCCGCCGCCGGCAGCAGCCGCGGCCGCGGCAGCCGCGGCGGCGGCGATGCCTCCGCCGCCGTCCGCGCCCGGGCCGGCCCAGCCGCCGCCACCGGGAAAGATGTCCTCGAGGGTGGGCTGCAGTTCGAGCGATGCGACGTCGGCGTCCAGGCGCGCGGCGTCAAAGCCGGCGCCGGCCAGCAGGCGCGCGGCGGCGACGCCCTCGGCGGCCGAGCGGACGCGGCTCGTGCGCGCGCGCGCGGCCTGAGCCGAGGCGAGGAGGCCGTGCAGGTCGCGCTGGACGGCCGGGTAGCCGTGGTAGTCCTGTTTTGGGTTTGTTTGGTTGGGGCGGTTTTTTGTTGGGGGGAGCGGGAGCGGCCGTTTCAGCCAGCGGTGGTGTCTGCGTCGGCGACGGCGAGCGAAACGCGGGCGGGGAATGCCGCTTCGTTTCCGGCGTCGATCCTAGGTGGCGCGAGCCGCGCCCCGACAGGGACTCGATTCGATGCGTTGCAGCTCAGCTCGGCTGCCTCCTTGCTGCGGCCCGCCTCCTTCTGCTCCTGCATTTGCCCCCGCGAGCCTTCCCGATGGTTTATTTTGAAACTCTGATGCAGCCCCCTTTAAGGGAGACGCGTGAGCGGCGCAAAACAACATGACCATCACACCCACCTGCTGCACCAGCTCCTGCGTCTGGTTCAGCAGCGCCTGCCACTGGTGCTGCTCGACGGGCGCCATATCGGTTCTCTCCTGTTTCTGACTCCGCGGAACCTCTATCTGTGTGGGTGTGTGTGTATGCGTGTCTGTGCCTGGATCTGAAGATGCTCACACCATCGTGTCCTACTGCGTTTCCGTCGGGGGTTGACGTTGTTAGCGGTTGGATCTGAGAGGCGGCCGATCGTTTCTATTTTCCGTCGTTCGGCGCGGCGGCGGCGGCGGCCGACGGTCACAGAGGCCGGGCGACTTTCCCCGCTTTGGCCTGCCCTCTCTGCTGGTGCTGCTCCAGCTTGCGCCGAAGCGTCGCCACGGCCGTTTCCAACGCGGCCGCCTCGTTGACCGCGGCCACGTAGTCGTCCGTCCGAGGCGGCGGCAAGGACGGCAAGGGCGCCTCAACCCCGCCGTCGCCCGCCGGCCGCTCCTCCCCCGCCCCCGCGCTCCACGCTCCGCACCCGGCCCCCAGCGCCGCTCCGCCTGCGGACGACGACGCCAAGGGCATCAACGCCGCGGCCGTCTTGGCCGCCGCCGCTGCCTCGCGCCGGAAACCCTCGGCCTCGGCTCGCGCCGCCTCGCCCCGCGCCTCGAGCCACGCGATGTCGCGCCGCGCGGCCGCGCCGCAGGCCTCCTCGCGGGCGGCGGCCGCCTTGAGCGCCTCGACCTCCTCGGCGGCGCCCGCGATCTGCGCCCGCAGGTCGCGGGTCTCCAGGCGCAGGCGCTCGAGGTCGACGCGCGACGCGGAGGCGGACGCCGACTGGGCCCCGGGGCCGGAGGAGGAGGCCGCCGCCGCTCCCGCTGCCGTCCCCGTCGTTCCGCCCGCCCCCGCGCCCCCCCGCGCTGCGGCGCCCACCTCCCCGGCGGCGCTCCCCCCGAGCTCGGCGCCCAGCCTCGCGGTCTCGGCGCGCGCGACGGCCAGGCGGTTGCGCATGCGCACGACGGCGGCGCGGTAGGCGGCCGCCCGCCGGCGGAAGAAGCGCCCCAGCCGCTCGGCCTCGGCTTTTTTCTCGTTGGCGCTCTGCTCCTGCTGCTGCTGTTGTTGCGTCCCGCCCCGCGGCAGGACCACCTCACGCCGGAAGGCGTAGGCGTCGCGCCGCACCTCGGCCAGCCACGCCTCGGCCTGGTCGTGCGCCGACGACAGCTCGCCCGCGTGGCGGGCCGAGGCGGCGCGCTGCCGCCGCTGCTCCGACCGCAGCGCGTCCACGGTCGCGGCGACCACGTCGCGGCGCTCGCGCGCGCTCAGCAAGGAGGTTGTGGTGCTCGGTGATGTCTCCGTCGCCTCTCGCGCCACGCGCGGAAACTCGCCTTTGGGGTCCTCGTTTTGCAAAAAGCTCGCGAGCAGCGCGTTTTCGTTGGCGAGGGCGGCGAGGGCGGTGGCGGCGGCGAGGGCGGCCGTCTCGCTGCTGCTGCTGCTGCATGGCTGGCCGCCGCCGTCCGCTTGCGGCACTTGCGAAAGCTGCTGCTGCTGCGCCTGTAGAGCCATAGTTGCTCACCCTGATACTGGGGGGGGGGGGTGTTGGGCCTGTGTGGGGAGAATCAAGGCTTTTTCTGAGGTTTGACTCTGTTATTGCGCGGCGCCGTCCTCGCTCTTTGAAAGTCGCGCGTCTGTCGGCGGCGGCGGCGGCGGGCTGTCATTTCTGCGCCGCCGCCGACGCCTCTTTCTCCTCCTGCCCTTCCCTCTCCCGCTCAGACACACACAATCTGCCGCGCGCCGCCGACCAGTCACACATGCAATAATCCACATACACAGTGCCTGCTTTCTTCGCACGAAAACATCGCAGTTTTTGTTCTCCGCGAAGCAAATCGAGAGGGGGCAAACCACCCCTCCTTCTCGTCCGCCCGCCCAAACCCACCACCATGGAGGCGATGCAAGAGGCGCCCGAGGCGCAGGAGCAGCAGGAGCAGATGGAGGTCGCCGCGGTCGACGCGGAGGCTGGCGGCCCGCTCCCCATCTCGACGCTGCAGGTGGGTTTCTCGGCGGCGGCGAGCGCGACGCCGGCGGCCGGCGCCGACGACCGCCCTCATCCTCAATTTCCTTTTTTCAGCGCCGCGCTGCCGGCCCGCTGCAATCGAGCCGCCGCCGAGGACCAACAGGGGCGCGCTTGCCCTTCCGCCGCCAAGAAAAAGGGGCGAGCGCCTCCCCCGTTTCCTTGCATGCGATCCGAGACACTTGCGTACGTACGCGACCCGGCGCCGCGCGCGCATCCCGACCCCACAGCAACAAACCAATCGCCGCTCACCTCGTCGCTCGACCCACCAAAAAAACAACAACGAAAACAAACAAACAAACAGGCCCAGGGCATCCCGGCGGCCGACCTCAAGAAGCTGATCGAGGGCGGCATCCACACGGTCGAGGCGCTCGCCCACGCCAGCAAGAAGGAGCTCACGCTCATCAAGGGCCTCAGCGAGGCCAAGGTCGACAAGCTGCAGCGCGAGGGTGAGTCCCGCGAGGAGGAAAGAACGAGGGGGGCCGGGCGACGGCGGAGAGCGCTTCAGCTGCGCGCGCTCTTGTCGCCATCTGCCCGCCTGCTCTCTGCCCCCGCCCCTAGCCACCCCCTCCCCCGCCCCGTACCACCCACCGAAAACACTAAACCCAAACGAATAAAACACACACACACACACGTCCAACCCAACCCCAAACACAGCCTGGAAGCTTGTGCCGATGGGCTTCACGACGGCGACCATCGTCGCCGAGCAGCGCGGGGAGATCATCAACATCAGCACGGGGTGCAAGGAGCTGGACGCGGTGCTGGAGGGCGGGATCGAGACGGGGGCCATCACGGAGATGTACGGGGAGTTCCGGTCGGGCAAGACGCAGCTGTGCCATACGCTGTGCGTGACGTGCCAGGTGAGGCGGGAGAGAGAGGGAGTCTTTTTGTTTGTATCTTTCCCGCTCGCGGTGAGAGAGAAAGGGGGGCGCCGCGCCGCCCGACCGTCAACTTACACGCCCAGCCCCCTCCGAAACACAACAACAACCACCACAACCACAACCACAACAACCAAACCAACCAAACCAAACCAATTAGCTCCCCGTGGAGATGGGCGGCGCCGAGGGCAAGGCGCTCTACATCGACACCGAGGGCACGTTCCGGCCGCAGCGCCTGGCGCAGATCGCCGAGCGCTACGGCCTGAGCGTCAACGACGTGCTGGACAACGTGGCGTACGCACGCGCGCACAACACCGACCACCAGAACCAGCTGCTGATGGCGGCCGCGGGCATGCTGTCCGAGTCGCGCTTCGCCCTCATCGTCGTCGACTCGGCCACGTGCCTGTACCGCACCGAGTTCATGGGCCGCGGCGAGCTGGCCGCCCGGCAGATCTCGCTCGGCCGCTTCATGCGTGCGCTGCAGAAGCTGGCCGACGAGTTTGGCGTGGCCGTGGTGGTGACCAACCAGGTGGTGGCGGCCAACCTGGACGGCGCGAGCATGTTTGCGGGCCCCAGCGTCAAGCCGATCGGGGGCAACATCATGGCGCACGCGAGCACCACGCGCCTGTGGCTCAAGAAGGGGCGCGGCGAGAACCGCATCGTGAAGATCGTGTCGAGCCCCTCGCTGCCCGAGCGCGAGGCGTCGTTCAGCATCGGGCCGGACGGGGTCGGCGAGGCCAAGGACTGAGTCGTGCTCGCGGTTGGGAGGGGGGAGAGAGGTCACGCATGTGCACGGAGCGACGGAGACGGAGACTGGAGTGAGAGGGGTCGTGATTTTGTAGAGACGAGATACCAACTGCGCATTTCGTATGTTTCTGAACAAACGAACGTCAGACGACCGTCGTCTCGTCGCGCGCTCGCCGCCCCGCGGCCTCCTCCTCCTCGTCCTCCGTTGCGGGTGCTGCTTCTGCTTCCTGCGCCGCCGCGCCCGCCTCCCACCACCCGCGATCCGCCGCCTCGGCCTCGAGCCGCCGCGCGCGGTCCAGCGCGTTCTGGCCCTCTTCTCCCGGCGCGCGCCCGTCGATCCCCTCGCTCCCGTCGCCCTCGCCCGCCGCCGACGCCGCCCCTTGCTGCTGGTGCCATCCCCTGAGGCCGAGCCGCCCCCTCAGGAACCGCAGCTTGTTCCACAGTAGGTTCTGCCAGGAGGTGTCTACAAGGCCCCCCGTGTCCCAACTGTTTCGTTTTACGCCCCGTGGGTTTTGGTGGAGAGGGGGGAGGGGGGGGCGGCGGGGGCGTTGAGCGGGCGGCGCCGGCTTGCGGTGGCGGCGCAGAAAGGGAGCCTCCCTCCTACTTTCAATCGAAAAGACCAATTGAGGAGATCAGGAGGCGCCTCTGCGCCCGTTCGATGGCGCAGCCCCACACGGGTCGAGAACGTACCTATTGTCGTTGTAGGCCCAGTACATCCAACTCCCCACGGCATTGTGTTCGCTCGTGCGCCCGACGCCCTCGTTGTTTAGGTAGGCGGCGAAATCGTTCAGGTGCTCGAGGTCCTCGCGCGACTCAAAGCGCGAGCCAAACTCGCCGACGGCGACGGGGAAGCGCTGGCAGTCGCGGACGACGGTGGCGGCGACGGGCGCGGCCGGGGCGGGCTCTCCTTGCTGCGGCACCTGCTGGGTGCTGTTGTTTCCGTTGGTGTTGCTGGTGTTGTTGCTGTCCCTGTCGGTGCCGTTGCCGCTGTCGGCGCCGAGCGTCGTTGGAGTTGCAGGGGCGGCGGCGGCGACGGCAAAATCGGCGGCGTCCTCCTCCTCCGCCTCGGCCGCCGCGAGCGCCGCCTCGTCCTCCGCGTCCAGCAGGGCGCGGCCCGTGCGCCGCGACACCGCGGCCGTGCAGTACCCCTTCTTGGACAGGTAGCCGAACGACGTGTCGAGCATCTTTATAAAGGCGGCGCCGCTGTAGGTGTCTGTGGCCGTCGACACCGACGGGCCGTAAACGTGCGGCGACACGACGACGCTCGCGCGGTAGGGCCGCTTCAGGAGCCCCTCGAAGAAGGGGTTGGGGTCGGACAGGCCGCGCTCGGCGATCAGGGCGCGGTCCGTTGCGAAGCCGTTGCCCCAGTTGACGCCGCGGAGGCCCGTCTGCCCGCCGCCCTCGACGAAAAAGATGGGCGCGCCCGGCGCCGTGCGCCAGATCGCGTCCATGGCCCCCAAATACAGCTCCGTCAGGCCCGCGGCCTCGCCCCTCCCGCCCCCCGGGGTCGCGCGCTCCCACCGCTGCCCGATGCTGTCGGGCTCGTTCAGCAGGTCCAGGAACACGCGCCCCTTGAGGTCGGACTGGAAATTTGGAAGGCACGTGACGGCGCGCCAGACGGTCGTCCAGTTGCCCACAAACGCGCCGGCGTCGTAGGACGTGTACTCGTTGCCCATGGGGTGGTAGTCCAGCAAGACGAAGAAGCCGTTGGCCGCGAACCACTGCACCACCCAGAGGAAGCGGTCGAGCGTCGACGTCCAGGGCAGGTACGAGTTGCAGCGGACGCCGTCGCCGCCGGCCGGGGGCAGCGGCACGGCGGGCCGGGGGACGGGCTGCCCGGCCGCGCTCGCGAGCTCCGAGGGGCTGTCCGGGTCGACCGCCCGGCGCGCGAGCTCCGCGGGCGTGGTGGGCGAGCACCACGACAGCAGCGTGGCGTTCTTGGGTGCGCGGCGCAGCACGTCGTCGAACAAAAAGGGCAGGCGCACGCCGTTGAAGCCGAGCAGGCGCAACTGCCACGTGATGGCGGCAAAGTCCGAGGCGGCCGCGCTGCCCCCCGACCAGAGGCCGTCGAGCATGGTCTGGCGGTTGTTAAAGCCGAACCAGTTGACGGCCTTGATGTGCACGGTGGCGCCGTCGCGCAGGCGCTCGAAGCGGTCGTCGCGCAGCACGAGCGGGTCGGCCGGGCGGCCGCGCGGCGGTTGGGCTGTGTGGGATTGGTTGTTTTGGGGGGGTCGTGCGTTTTGCGGCGTTGGCGTCGGGCGTTGGGGTGGGGGGGTCGGCGTCCAACGTCGGCGGCGGCGGCGCCCCCCTTGTGCGCGTTCAGGTCGTCAGGCGCTCGATGACGCGCGCCCGGCGGTCGCCTCCGTCAAATGTTGCGGGCTTGCTGTATGCTTCGTCGTATGCGCTGCGTCTCGTTCGTCTCTCTATCGTCCTGCGCGCAAAAGAGATGGGGGGCGATCGCGACACTGCAACCGAAAATAGCAAGTAGGGCCCCAAGTTGCGCCCCTTCCATTTCGCCTTGCAGCTAGGTGCCGCCAATACGCACCGTATGCCGGGGGTGTACACGCGCCCCCAACCGCCGCCTCCACCTGGCGCGGCGCCGCGGCGAAGACGATCGCAACCAACGAAAGGAGGCCCAGGCTCCTTTTGCCGTGCGCGCGCCGCCCCATCCTCGTTGCCTCTGGGTATGGCTGTGGCTTCCAAGACGACGGGGGTGTCACGGTAGCGATTGCAAACGAGCTGCTGTGGGCTCGCTGGGAAAGAGCCGGCACGATTGAGTCACGACGGAGGAAGAACAGCTTCTCTTCACGCGCGGCGAGCGGTTCGAGGCGCGGTTCGAGGCGCGGTCCGGCGGCGACCGAGTCGCCGACGGCGCCGACGGCAAACCTCTCTCTCCGCGCTGTGTTCCTCCTTTGCCTGGAGTCTCTCGGAGCTTTCACGAGCCATTCTCTCAACGCTGCAGGGCGACTGCAAGCCAACACACCTGTTGTCCGGGCGCGCCAGCGTATCCTAACCATCGCACACGCAAACACACGGCGTGCAGAGCAAAAGGGTGAGTTTTTATCCCGCTCCCCCCTCTTCTAATTCTCACTGCGCTTCCCTCTCGAGCCCACGCGCTGGTGCTCGGCGCGCGCGGGCTGCGTGATCGCCGGCCTCGGACCTCGGCCGGGGACCCCTTTGTCTGTCTCTCGCGCCGCCGCATGATGCAGAGACAGAGAGAGCAAGCAGGACGAGTCCCCCCTTCTCACCTCCCGCCCCGCCCTGCACAACGTACACAGGAGACCCCCGCAGCAGCACCACCCGGAGGAGAGCAGCGGCAGCCATGTCGGAGCCGCTCGAGCGCGACACGCTGTTCAAGCGGCTGCGCTCCAAGCCCGAGAACAAGGCGAGTCAACAGCGAGAACAACGCGCGCGCGGGATAACGCGGCGGCGGCGGCTAGCTGTTGTTTGGCGGCGACGACGACGACGACGACGACGCAGCGCCAGCCGGAGGGGCCGCGCGGCCGACCATCTCCGTTTCCCCCTTCTCTACCCCCTCTGCTACGCCTGACCTCCCGTCGTCGCCATCGCCGCAGGCGCACGCCACACACACACATGCTGACATCACCCCCCCCTCCCCCCCTACCACGATTCTAAACACCAAAACCACAACAACCGCCCCCCCTGCGCGCACAGGTCTGCTTCGACTGCCCGGCCAAAAACCCCACGTGGGCGTCGGTCCCCTACGGCGTCTTCATCTGCCTCGCGTGCGCGGGCGTCCACCGCAGCCTGGGCGTGCACGTGAGCTTCGTGCGCTCGACCACCCTCGACACCTGGTCCGAGGACCAGCTGCGCCTCATGCAGGCGGGCGGCAACCACCGCGCGCGCGAGTTCTTCAAGCAGCACGGGTGGGGCGACGAGCAGGGGTCGTCGGACAAGATTGAGGCGCGGTACGCCTCGCGCGCGGCGCAGCAGTACCGCGCGCAGCTGGAGCGGGAGGCGCGCGCGTCCAGGGCGGCGGGGCCCGCGCCGGCGGCATCGACGTCGGGCGGCGGGGAGTTTGGCGCGTCCCCGCCGGCTGCGGCCGGGCCCGCGACGGCGCGGCCGTCGGCGCCGACGCTGCCGGCCGGCGCGGCGGCGGCCGGCATCGGCGCGGCCGGGCGCGCGGCCAACGCGGCGGCGGCGGCCGGCGTCGGCGCGCGCAAGCCCGCGGTCAGCCGCCTGGGCGGCGGCGGCGGCCTCGGCGTGCGCAAGCTCGCCACCAAGGTCGACGACAGCGTGTTTGACCAGCCGCCCGACGCGCCGCCGCCGCCGCCCGCCGCGCTTGCCGCGGGCGCCGACGACGGCGGCGACGGCTTTGGCGGCAGCGGCGGCGGCGGCCTGCCCGGCGCCTCGTCGCGCTTTGCGTACGACGCGCTGCACTCCAACCCGGCCCCAGCCGAGGCGCCCGCAGGGCCGGCCGTCATGCGCGGCAAGGACGGGCACCTGGTGCTCGGCGGCGGCGGCGGCGCCGCCGGCATGGGCGGCGGCGGCATGGGCCTGGGCGGCGGTGGCGGCATGGGCGGCGGCCTGGGCGGCGGCGGCGGCGGCAACGGCAACGGCAACGGCGGCGGCTACGGGGGCGGCAACGACGACTTTTTCCGGGACCCCTTTGGCAGCGGCACCGGCGGCAACGGCGGCGGTAGCGGGGGCGGCGGTGGCGGCGCGCGCCCGGGCGGCGGCGGCAGCAAGGGCGCCGTGTACGGCCGCAGCACCGCGGCGCACCCGTCGGCGGCGGCGGCGGCCTCGTCGTCCGCCGCGCCCGACGTGGCGCAGCAGCGCTTTGGCAACGCCAAGGCCATCTCGTCCGCCGACTTTGAGAACCCGGGGTCGCGCGCGGCCGGCGGGGACGACTACGAGCAGCAGGCGTCGATCGGGCGGTTCACGGGCGCCGCGGCCATCTCGTCGGACGCCTACTTCAACCGCGGCGGCGGCGGCGGCGGCGGCAGCGGCCTGCGCGCGGGCGGCGGCGGCGGCGGCGGCTACGGCGGCGGCGGCGGCGGCGGCGGAGGGCTCGACGTGACGGCGGGCGAGCTGGCGTCGCGCCTGGCGTACCAGGCGCAGCAGGACATGGCGCAGGCGCGCGACCTGGCCGAGCGCGCCATCAGCGGCGCCGTCAACTCGCTCTCGCGCCTGATGAATGACCTAATTTGAGCCGGCGTGTAGTCTCTATGTTTTTTCTTTTTTGGATCCTTTCTTGCGTTTCTCGCCCCCCCCGCTTTTTCTTATCCCCCCCCCCCCCCCCCCTCTTTTCCGCCCCCCCCCCCCCCCCCGCCGCCGTCTGCTCTCGACAGCCAGCGCTACGGCAACCCCTTCCTCTTGGTCCCTCGCCTCCCCTGTTGCACCGCTGGCTCCCGCCATGGGATGCTCGCTGCATATCGCTCGTTTGTATGAGGTTTTTTTGTTACAGCAGTGACCAACTCTCAGGCACAAGACAAAAAAAAGGACGACGAAAAAGACGCCGGAGCGCCGGAGCTTTCCTCTCTCTCCCTCTCTTCTCTCTTCTTCGGTAGGGGGCATTTCAACACGTTCAAAAAGGACGACACACACACAACGGTGGTTGATAGAAGTCTCGTAAACAGAGCGGCTCTCGTGCGCGGAAAGGTACAGGAGGGGTAGGGGCCTTGGAGGAGAAGGAACAATGGGAGCGGGCGGGGCGGGCAGCGGCAGCGACGGGCAAAAGGAATAACGCGAGCGTCCCGTCTCGCCTCGCTCGCGTCGGACGGAGCAAAAAATGACAACAAAGAGGCGGGGGGCCGTTGGCAGCGACGCGCCGGCGTCCACGGACGATGCACTCGGCGGCGTCCGGGAGCGCGACCACTCTTTCTCTCTCTCGACCGCGCCGCCCCCCGGCCGCGGCAAGCGCCGCCGGCGCCTCGTCTTGGCCCCGCCCGAGGCAGGACGAAAAAAGAGAGCTAGGGAGAGAGAGACAGGGGGGGGGGGGAGGGGGGG
>Ga0105055_10001360_pt1 | contig 39578 bp, 37 predicted proteins | sample BON03_FD_78090 | JGI IMG/M metagenome (GOLD analysis project Ga0105055, IMG submission 78090) | Freshwater microbial communities from Lake Bonney liftoff mats and glacier meltwater in Antarctica - BON-03 | ecosystem: Environmental > Aquatic > Freshwater > Ice > Glacier meltwater | place: Lake... | reverse complement strand
GTGGCCGCAGCTCGCCGAACTGCTCGAAGCCGGCGACAACGCCGCGGCGGCCGAGTGCGACATGATCGTGATCGCCACGCCGTGGGACTCGGCAGCGAGCACCGCCCAGGAGAACGCTGACGCCCTCGCTGGCAAGATCGTGATCTCGATGGCCAACGCCCTGGTGCGCGTGAACAAGGAGTTCCAGCCGCTCGTGCCGCCTCGCGGCAGCGTCGCAGCTCACGTGCAGGCAGCGGTGCCCCACAGCCGGGTCGTGGCCGCCTTCCATCACCTGCCCGCCACCGAACTCGGCCGCATCGACCACCCGATCGATTCCGACGTGTTGATCTGCGCCGACGACAACGCAGCCGTCCGCGAGGTCAGTGAGATCGTCGCGAAGTTTCCTGGCTGCCGCCCGCTCGATGCCGGTCAGCTGTCCAACGCGACGGCGATCGAGGCATTCACTGCGGTGCTGCTGCAGCTCAACGTGCGCTACAAGACCCGGGTGGCCCCGAAGCTCACGGGAATCAAATCTGACCCACGCGCTGTTGACGCCGGATGATGCAGCTCTACGACACAGCGCGCCGCGCCATCGTGGCGTTCGAACCGAACGACCACGTCTTGATGTACACGTGCGGGATCACCCCCTACGACGCCACTCACCTCGGCCATGCGGCCACCTTCGTCGCGTACGACGTGTTGCAGCGGCGCCTGATCGACATGGGCCACACGGTGCGCTGTGTTCGCAATGTCACCGACGTCGACGATCCGTTGTTCGCCAAGGCGCGCGAGTTGGGCATCCACTACCTCGACCTGGCAGCAGGTGAAGAGGCCCGCTTCGAACGCGACATGGAGGCACTCAATGCGCTCCCGGTTGCTGCCACGCCGCGTGCGTCGTCGGCGATCCCCGACATCCGCGGGTTCATCGGGATGGTCCTCGATCGCGGTTTCGCCTACGAGTCGGGCGGATCGGTGTACTTCGACGTGTCGAAGTTCGGTTCGTTCGGGTCGCTCAGCCACTACACGCACGAGGAGATGCTGGTGCTCGCCAAGGAGCGTGGCGGCAACATCGACGACCCCAACAAGCGCTCGCCGCTCGACTTCGTGCTGTGGCATCCGTCGGCCTCCGACGAACCGTCCTGGGACACCATGTGGGGCGCCGGTCGCCCGGGTTGGCACATCGAATGTTCGGCCCTCGCGCTGCGCGAGCTCGGCACCACGATCGACCTCCACGGTGGGGGAGCAGACCTGATCTTCCCGCATCACGAGTGTGAACGCGCCCAGTCCGAAGCGGCTACGGGCGAGCAGTTCGTGAAGCACTGGATGCACACGGCGCTGATCCACAAGGACGGCGAGAAGATGTCGAAGAGTCTCGGCAACCTCGTGTTCGTCGACCAGCTCCGAGAGACGTGGGACCCGCGGGCGATCCGGTTGGGGATCATCGAACACCACTACCGCAAGGAGTGGGAGTGGGACGAGGAACTGATGCCTCGCAACGCCGCCCGCCTCGATGCGTGGAACGAGCGCTCGGGTTCGAATCCCGACCTCCTCGACGAAGTGCGCGCCCGCCTCGACGACGACCTCGACACGCCCGGGGCCGTCGTAGCGATCGATGCGGCCGCGGAAGCAGGTGCTGGCGTCGGAGAAGCAGCGGCGCTGCTCGGCGTCGACCTCGACTGACCAGGTTCGGGGTCAGACCGAGGTCTGACCCCCGAATTGACACGAAGTTCATTCTTCGCGCTTCAATTGTGCGATCGTGCGGTCTACTCTTGCGACCATGACGTCACGGCCGGGAGCAGGAGCGATGCAGCGACGCGTGCGCCGTGTCGGTCGACCGCTCGCATCGCGGCTGTGGAACATCGAAGTCAGCGGCTACGAACGCCTGCCGATCTCCGGTCCCGCGATCCTGTGCCCCAACCACGTCAGCTTCCTCGACTCGGCGTTCCTGATGCTCACCGTGCCGCGTAACATCTCGTTCGTCGGTAAGGCCGAGTACATGGATTCGTGGAAGACCAGGTTCCTCTTCCCTGCGATGGGCATGATCCCGATCGACCGCGCCGGTGGCGACAAGAGCACGGCGGCACTCGACGCCGCCGAAGACGTGCTCTTGCGCGGCGAGTACTTCGGCATCTTCCCCGAGGGCACCCGCAGTCGAAACGGTGATCTCCACAAGGGACGCACCGGCGCCGCACGGCTGGCGATGAAGCTCGACTGCCCGATCTTCCCGGTCGGCGTGATCGGCACCGATCAGATCCAACCGCCCGACGCCAAGATGCCGAAGCTGTTCACCGGTTGTCAGATCAAGATCGGACGTCCGATCCGCCCCGAGCGCTACCGGGGGCGTGGGGCCGAGCACATCGCCTGGCGGTCGATGATCGACGAGGTGATGTTCGAGATCCGCGAACTCACCGGGCAGACCTACGTCAATTCGTACGCCGGCGCCAAGGCCGAGACCGAACCCACGGTTGCCGGGCGGGTCGGCTCGGTGTCGGATCCGAGCCCGATCGCCGTGGTCGCTTCGCGAGCAGCGGTCGAACGCGAACTGATGCTCGTCAACGGCAACTGACCGGTCCGACACGCAACCCACCCGTCGGACGGTGGTGGCTGGACCTATCCTGACGGCCGCATGTCGAACATCACGGTCTCTCTCCCCGACGGCTCCGAGCGCGAACTGGCCGCTGACGCCACCGCACTCGATCTGGCCGCTGCCATCGGCTCCGGCCTCAAGAAGGCGGCTGTGGCCGCTGTCGTCGACGGCGAGGAGACCGACCTCACCGCTGCGCTCCACGATGGTCAGACCGTGGCGATCATCACCGCGGCCACGCCGGAGGGCCGACACGTATTGCGTCACTCGACCGCACACGTGATGGCCCAGGCCGTGACGCGGTTGTTCCCGGGTGCGAAGTTCTCGATCGGCCCGGCCATCGAGAACGGCTTCTACTACGACTTCGAACTGCCGGGTGGCACCACCTTCACCGACGACGACCTCGGGCGAATCGAGGCCGAGATGCGCGAGATCATGAAGGCGAATCAGCCGTTCGTGCGCTCCGAGATGTCGATGGACGAGGCCAAGGAACTCTTCGCCGACCAGCCGTACAAGGTCGAGATCATCGAGCGGGTCGAATCGGCGCAAGCTGACAACGACGATGCCGCCGAGGTCGGCGCCGGCGGTGTGATCAGTGCGTATCGCAACACCGACACGTTCGTCGACATGTGTGTCGGCCCGCACGTGCCGTCCACCGGCAAGCTCGGCTTCTTCAAGCTCCAACGGGTGTCGGGTGCCTATTGGCGCGGCAACGAGAAGGGCCCGATGCTGCAGCGAATCTACGGCACGGCATGGGAGTCGAAGCAGGCGCTCGCCGACCATCTGCACCAGTTGGAAGAGGCCGCCAAGCGCGATCATCGCAAGCTGGCCACCGAACTCGACCTGCTCAGTTTCCCGAGCGAGCTCGGCGGGGGCCTTGCCGTGTGGCATCCGAAGGGCGCCATCGTGCGCAAGCTGATGGAGGACTACAGTCGCACACGCCACGAACAGGGCGGCTACGACTTCGTGTACACGCCGCACCTCGCGAACGGCAAGCTGTTCGAAACGTCCGGCCACCTCCAGTGGTACTCCGACGGCATGTACCCGCCGATGGAGATGGACAACGGCACCTACTACATGAAGCCGATGAACTGCCCGATGCACTGCTTGATCTTCCGCAGTCGTCAGCGCAGCTATCGCGAACTGCCGCTCCGGCTGTTCGAGCTCGGCAACGTGTACCGCTACGAGCGCGCCGGCACCCTTCACGGGCTGATGCGCATCAGGGGCTTCACCCAGGACGACAGCCACATCTTCTGCACCAAGGAGCAGATGGCCGGCGAGGTGGCGAGCCTGCTCGACTTCGTGCTGTCGGTGCTGCGGGCATTCGGCTTCGAGGATTTCACGTTCAATCTCTCGACCAAGGACCCTGCCAAGTACATCGGCAGCGACGACATCTGGGACGAGGCCACAGAGGCGCTGCGCGAAGCGCTCGACTCGCACGGCCTCCACTACGCCGTCAAGGAAGGTGACGCCGCCTTCTACGGCCCGAAGATCGACATCGACGTGAAGGACGCGATCGGGCGGTCATGGCAGCTCTCGACGATCCAGGCCGACTTCCAACTCCCCGAGCGTTTCGATCTCGAATACGTGGGCGCCGACAACGGCCGCCACCGGCCGATCATGTTGCACCGCGCATTGTTCGGCTCGATCGAACGGTTCTTCGGGGTGCTGCTCGAGCACTATGCCGGAGCGTTTCCGACGTGGCTCGCTCCCACCCAGGTGCGCGTGCTCGCGGTCGCCGAAGCCCACGAGGCCTATGCCGCCACGGTGGTCGAGGCGCTCGCTGCAGCTGGTGCCCGCGTCGACACGTCGCCAGCCGACGATGGTCTCGGCAAGCGGATCCGCAACGCCAAGATGGAGAAGATCCCGCACGTCCTGGTGGTCGGCGACGACGACGTCGCCGGCGACACGGTCGGCGTGAATCCGAGAGGCGGCGAGGTCGAACGCGGTGTGCCGTTGACAGGCTTCGTCGAGCAGTTCCTGCGCGAGATCGCCGACGCCGAATCAGCAGCGCTCAGGGGCTGAGCGGTCATGCTCGAACGCATCTGGTCGGGGTGGCGGTCGAGTTATGTTACCGCTGCGCCGGTGCGTACCGGCGCTGAGGTGCCCGAGTCAGGCAGCGTGTTCACGCGCCTGTTGCAATCGGGCGCGTCAGATACCGACACCCACATCGTCCACCGTGGCGAGACCTGCTTCGTGATCGTCAACCTGTTTCCGTACACGACCGGCCACGTGCTGGTGGTTCCCTATCACGAGGTCGCGGATCTCGACGGGTTGACGGGTGAGGAGACCGCCGATCTCTGGGCAACGGTCACAGAGGCCGTGCGTGTCGTGCGTTCGGTCTACGCGCCTGACGGCATGAACGTCGGGCTCAATCTCGGACGACCCGCCGGGGGATCGGTGCCCGATCACCTCCACGTCCACGTCGTGCCGCGTTGGACCGGCGATTCGAACTTCATGTCGGCGATCTCGAACACCCAGACCCTGCCCGAAGCGCTCGTGGACACCACTGCCAAACTCCGTGCCCGCTGGGCGACAGCGGCCGACGAGCGTCAGTAGCTCTCCAGTAGCTGTCCAGTAGCCTGGGGCAGCGATGACCGACGACCTCCGCGACGAACTGCCCGCCGATCTCGATCCGTCGATCTTCGTCGGCCCGTACCAATTCCCCGACAACAGCCGTCGCCGTTGGCCCGGCGTGCTGTATCTCGTGATCGCCGCGGTCTGTGTGGGCATCTACGTCGGCTTCGACGATGCCGCCATCGTCAACATCGGATGGCTCGTGGCCGCCGGCGTGCTCGCCGCAGTCGGGCTGTTCTCGATTACCAGCGGCTGGCGGATGCATGTCGACGAAACCGAGGCACTGGTTGCCGCCCAGGGTGCGCTCGGCTTTCCGGTCGGTCACGCGTCGGCACAACAGGTGTGGCGCGGTCTGCGCAGCCGGCCCACGTGGCGGGTGCTCTGCTACTCCGCCGAGGATCCGCCTGCCGAACGGGGCTTGGTACTCATCGACGCCATCGATGGTCGCATCATCGAGCACCTGCGCGAGGACAACCCCGAACTGGTCGCCGAGGCGAGATAGCGTCTCACCGATGTTCGACGGCAAGTTCCGCACCCCGGTCGACAAGGCCGTCAAACCCGTCGGCGCCCTACTGCGCAAGACGGGCCTCACGCCCGATCACCTCACCATCTTGGGCATGTTGGTCGGAGTCGGTGCCGCCGTGGCGATCGGCGCCGGGTACCTGCGACTCGGTCTGCTGCTCGTCATCCTGGCAGCGCTACCCGACCTCCTCGACGGGGCGCTGGCAAAGGCGTCCAACACCGCCAGCCAGCGTGGAGCGTTCTTCGACTCCACCGTCGATCGCATCACCGACTCGCTCCTGCTCGGCGGCATCGCCTGGTACTTTGCCAGCGAAGAGTCGCCGCACATGACGTTGCTGCCGTTCGCCGTGATGGCGGTGTCGAGCATCATCAGCTATCAGCGCGCCAAAGCGGAATCGCTCGGCATCGACGCCAAAGGTGGGCTGATGGAGCGTGCCGAACGCATCATCGCCATCTGTCTCGGCCTGCTGTTCCCGGTGCTGCTGATCCCGATCCTGTGGATCATGCTGGTGCTCACCTCCTTCACGGCGATCCAGCGTTTCGTGAAGGTCTGGAAGCAGGCAGCGGTTGCTCCCGTCACGGCGGCCAAGATCGAGATGCGCCGCTCGCGTCGCCAGAGTCGCCGGGTCGCGCGCACCGAACGGCGCCGCACCCAGGTGCCTCGCCGACCGACCTGAAACCCGGCACCGTCGTGGCCAACCGCACTCGCCTCCCGGATCCGCTCGCTGGCTCGCGCCGGCTGCTCGATGCAGCGACCACTTCGTCGTACCGCCTGGGCGCCCTCGCCGCTCGCCATCTGCCCGCGGGGGTGGCGGCAGGCCTGGTCACCCCGGCCGGCCTCGGCGCCAACTTCGCGAGCCCCGAGCGACGGGCGATGATCGCACGTCACCTCCGCCGGGCCGATCCCACGCTCGGTGGGCTCCGACTCCGCCGGGCGGTGCAGGAGGCATTCGATTCCTACGCCCGGTACTGGCTCGAGAGTTTCCGGTTGCCGACGCTGTCGGTCGACACCGTCGAGCGTGGATTCGAGGTCGAGGGCTACGAGCACATCGTCGACGCATTGGCGCAGGGCAACGGGGTGATCCTGGTGCTGCCGCATCTCGGCGGGTGGGAATGGGCGGGCCGGTGGATCGTCGATCAGGGCCACCAGATCACCGTGGTCGTCGAGAAGATCGATCCGCCTGAGTTGTTCGACTGGTTCGTCGACCTCCGCTCGAAGCTCGGGATGCACGTGGTGGCACTCGGCCTCGATGCCGGCAAGACCGTGATACGGGCGCTGAACGACAATCATGTGGTGTGTCTGCTCGCCGACCGCGACCTGCAGGGTGGCGGGCCCGAGGTCGAGTTCTTCGGCGAGCGCACCACGCTGCCCGGAGGACCGGCAATGCTGTCGCTGCGCACCGGAGCCCCGATCTTGCCGACAGGGGTGTACTTCAACAGTCGCGTCGACGGCCATGATGCATGGGTGCGGCCGCCGCTCCCAATCGAACGCATCGAGAAACGCCTGCGTGACGACGTGGGGCGGATCACGCAGCTGTTGGCACACGAACTGGAAGTCCTCATCCGGCGAGCACCCTCGCAGTGGCACATGTTCCAACCGAATTGGCCGTCTGATCCGGGCTACGGCGACGACCGTCAAGTCGACTGAGCGTTCTGCCGAAGAGACAGCATCGACATGGTGACCACATATCCGACAGCGATGCGCGCTCGCATCCTCGTCGCGGTTGCTGCCGTTCTCACGGTGGTGTACTTCGTGCAGCCTGCGGGGGCGTTCGGCGAGACCATCCGGGTGGTGGCTCCGGCGATCGGCGTGGGTGCCGTGCTGCTCGGGATCGCGGCGCACCGGCCGCAGCGAGTGCTCGCGTGGGGGCTGCTGGCGGGGTCGCTCGGCATGCTGGCTGTCGCCCAGTTGATCTGGGCGCGCCTCCACTTCGGTGACTCGGTCACCTTTCCGTCACCCAGCGGCGCCTTGCACCTCGCCTCGGCGGGGCTGTTCGTGATCGCAGTGACGATGCTCGGGAAGGACGAAGCGCCAGAAGATGACTCTCTCCCCGCGATCGAGACGGCGATCGTCGGTATCGCCCTGGGTCTCGGAGTCTGGCTGGCGGTGGTCGAGCCCTACCTCGCAGACCGCGGAGTGGCGATCGGCGATCGGGCGTGGGCGGTTCTCGCTCCCTTGGTCGGCGGGCTTGCACTCGCAATCACCTTGCGGACAGCGTTGCAGAACAGTTTCCGGGTACCAGCAACGGTGATGCTGGCGATCGGCGCCGGCGTGTTGCTGGTACCCGACATGGCGCGCAGCATTGCTGAGCTGCGTGGATCGTTGGAGGCGGGCGGCATCCTCGCCGCGCTCTCGATCGCGCCGCCGCTGATCATCGGTGCCGCTGCGCTCGATCCCACGATGACGCACCGCAACCGTTGCATCGAAACGAGCCCGATGCCCGGTTTCGGCCGCGTCGTCTGGCTCACCGTTGCTGCGCTCACGCCACTGACGGTGTTGTTGGCGCTCAGCGTGACGGGCCTCGGAACTCGGGCCACCCGCACCATCGCGACGGTGTGCGCTGTGGTCGTGGTGGTGTTGGCGCTGATTCGCATGTGGCATCTGGTCGCCACGGTGCGAGCCCTCACCGAACGCAAGGGCCGAGACCGTCTGGCTGCAATGGTCGAGCATTCCAGCGACGTCGTGCTCCTCGTCGACGCCGATGGCACGATCGACTACGCCAGCTCGGGCCTCGCGAGCACTCTCGGTCACCGTCGCGACGACTGGACCGGGAGGTCGGTGGTGGATCTGGTGGCGAGCGAAGATCGTGGCGCAGCAGCCGCCGAACTCCGCAGGGCAGCGATGTTGCCACACGGTGAGATGGTGAAGTTCGAGGTGAGCCTCGTTCGCGTCGACGGTCAGTGCCGCCGGATGGAAGCAACGATCGCGAACCTGCTCGGAAGCGACGCCGTCGACGGCGTCGTGGCGACGTTCCGCGACGTGACCGAGCAGCGCAACCTCGAGCGCCAGTTGAGCCATCGCGCCTTCCATGACGAATTGACCGGTCTGGCGAACCGTGCGCTGTTCCTCGATCGGATGGATCACGCGCTACGCGTCGCTCGTCCGGATGACGACCCCGTCGTGGTGCTCTTCGTCGACCTCGACGACTTCAAGTCGGTCAACGACGCACTCGGTCATGGCGTCGGCGACCAGATGCTCCGCTCGATCGCGGATCGGATCCGAGAGGTTGCCGGTAGTGGCGACACGCCGGCACGCCTGGGTGGTGACGAGTTCGCGCTGCTGCTCGAGGACCGCGGGGGCGTCGGCCGGGCACTCGACGTCGCCGAAGGGTTACTGGAGGCGCTGCGCCAGCCCGTTGCGCTCGCAGGCTACGACCTGGCGGTGCTCGCCAGTATCGGCGTTGCGGTCTCGACGCCGGGGATGACCACCGCAGGACTTCTACGCGACGCCGACGTCGCCATGTACGAGGCCAAGCGGGCCGGCAAGAGCCAGATCAAGATCTTCGACCCGGCGATGCGCCTGACAGCGACCGGTCACCTCGAATTCCGCAGTGAACTCGGCATGGCGATCGAACGCGAGCAGTTCCGGCTCGTGTACCAGCCGATGGTCGATCTCCGCTCGCACCAGGTGGTGGGCGCCGAGGCCTTGTTGCGATGGGAGCATCCCACACGTGGCCCGATCGCCCCGTCGGAGTTCATTCCGATCGCGGAACGGGCGGGTCTCATCGTGCCGATCGGCAAATGGGTGATCGACGAGAGCATCCGGGCTGCGACCCGATGGCAGGTGCGCGGACCCCAACGGGTCAGCGTGAACGTCTCGGCACTGCAGATCCGCTCGCCCGAATTCGTCGACCACGTGCGGCGATCGCTCGACACCCATCAGCTCGATCCTGCCCTGGTGATCCTCGAGATCACCGAGACGATGCTGGTCGAGGAGATCGAGTCGACGTCCGACAACCTTGCTCCGCTACGTGAACTTGGTGTACTCATTGCAACCGATGACTTCGGAACCGGCTATTGCTCACTGTCGTATCTCCAGCAGTTCCCGGTCGACATGGTCAAGATCGATCACCAGTTCATCGACGAACTCGACGACCAGCCACACACGATGCCGCTGGCCAAGATGATCCTGCAGCTCACCGCCGGGCTCGAGGTGATGTCCATTGCCGAGGGCATCGAACGACCCGCCCAGCTGCGTGCGCTGCAGGCGCTCGGCTGCGACATCGGCCAGGGCTTCCTGCTGTCTGCGCCGCTCGAGGCCGCAGAGCTCGAACGCCGTTTCGGGGTGGCCTGAAACGTGATGCCCGCATGAGGCGGTGCACTCGATGAGGATCGGGATCGTCTGCCCGTACAGCTTGTCGGTGCCGGGTGGCGTCCAGGCGCAGGTGCTGGGGCTGGCACGCGAACTCCGCCTTCGTGGCCACGAGGCTCGGGTGCTCGGCCCGTGCGACGGCCCGCCACCCGAACCGTTCGTGACGCCGCTCGGCGACTCGTTGCCGCTCTCCGCGAACGGCTCGATCGCCCCGCTGGCCCCCGACCCGTCAGCAGCCCTCCGAACCCTCCAGGTGCTCGCCGACGAACAATTCGACGTGATCCACATCCACGAGCCCCTGGCGCCTGGGCCCACGTCGACGGCGCTGATGATGCACTCGGCGCCGACGGTCGGCACGTTCCACGCCGCAGGCACGTCGGCGAGCTATCGGATCCTGCGGCCGGCCTTGACCCGACTGATCCGTCGCATCGACCACAAGGTCGTCGTGTCGAAGGACGCGCTCGCGCTCGTGCAGAGCAATCTGGGTGGCGACTACGAGGTGCTCTTCAACGGAGTCGAACTCGACGCGATCCGTTCGATCACTCCGTGGCAGCGCGAGCCCACGACGCCGTTGGCGCGTCCCACGGTGTTCTTCTGCGGGCGCCACGAGGACCGCAAGGGCCTCCGGGTGCTGATCGAGGCCGTCGTGAGGTCGAAGCTGGACGTGGAGGTCTGGGTCGCTGGCGAAGGGCCCGATACCGCAGAGTTGACCGTGGCCACCGCGAGCGACGAACGATTCCAATGGCTCGGACGGGTCACCGACAACGAAAAATTTGCAAGGCTACGAACCGCTGATGTCTTCTGCGCCCCCTCGTTGCGTGGCGAGTCGTTCGGAGTGGTGCTCATCGAGGCGATGGCCGCTGGTACCGCGGTGGTGGCGAGTTCGCTCGACGGGTACCGCAACGTCGCGACCCACGAGGTCGATGCGCTGCTCGTCGAGCCCGGCGATGTCGAAGCGTTGGGCGACGCACTCGATCGGGTCCTCGGCGACGGCGAACTCGCCAGCCGCCTGCGACGTGCCGGCGACCGGCGAGCCGAGGACTTCGCGATGACGTCGCTGACCGATCGATATCTGGAGATCTACCGGTCGATCTGCCCATCCTCCAACTGACCCACCGAGCGGCCGTAGACTCGTCCCAATGTCTCCTCTCATCATCGTGATCGCCGTGGTGGCGATCCTGGTGGGGTTCGTGATCGTCTCGTACAACGGACTGGTCCGATCACGCAACCAGGTTGAGAACGCCTGGTCACAGATCGACGTCCAACTGAAGCGTCGGCTCGACCTCATCCCGAACCTCGTCGAAACCGTCAAGGGCTACGCGGCCCACGAGCGCGAAACGCTCGAAGCGGTCGTGAACGCCCGCAACGCCTCGATCTCTGCGCCTGACACACCTCCAGCGCAGGCCGAGGCCAGCAACATGCTGTCCGGCGCGCTGCGCCAGCTGTTCGCCCTCAGCGAGGCCTACCCCGACCTCAAGGCCAACCAGAACTTCCTTGCGCTGCAGGAAGAGTTGACCGCCACCGAGGGCCGCGTCGCCTATGCCCGCCAGTTCCACAACGACAGCGTGCTCACCTACGACAACAAGCTCGAATCATTCCCCACGGTGATCATCGCCAAGGGTTTCGACTTCGAGCCCAAGGAGTACTTCGAGGCCGAGGAACAGGCCCGAGTCGCTCCCACGGTCGAATTCTGATCCGGCACCGATGTTCGAACTGATCAGATCGAACAAACGGCGCAGCATCCTGCTCGTCGCCGGCTTCGTGGTGTTCATCGCGCTCGTCGGTGCGGCGATCGGAGCCGTCGTGGGCAACGGACTCGTCTTCACGCTCGTGGCGCTCGTGCTCAGCGGTGGTGTCGCCTTTGCCTCGTACTGGCGGGCCGACAAGATCGCGCTGGCGGTCAGCCGGGCCCGGCCAGCGCCGCCCGAGGAGTTCCCACGACTCCACAACCTCGTCGAAGGGCTGTGCATCGCCGGCGGCCTCCCCAAGCCCGGCGTCTACGTCATCGACGACCCCGCCCCGAACGCCTTCGCCACCGGCCGTAATCCGAACCATGCCGCCATCGCGGTCACCACCGGCCTCTTGGAGAAGATGAACCGGGTCGAACTCGAAGGCGTCGTTGCGCATGAGTTGAGTCACATCCGCAACTACGACATCTTGGTCTCCACGCTCGCTGTGGTGATGGTCGGCACGGTCGCCTTGATCGCCGACATGGCGATTCGCACGATGTGGTGGAACGGCGGCCGCGTCGCCCGCAGTGGCGATCGTGCCGATGGCAACAACCCCCTCGCGTACGTCGGCATCGTCTTGTTGATCACCGCGCCGATCATCGCCAAGATCATGCAGGCAACGATCTCACGGAATCGAGAGACGCTCGCCGATGTCAGCGCGTGCCAGCTCACCCGGTACCCACCCGGATTGATCTCTGCGCTCGAAAAGCTCAAGGCCGACACCACGGTGACGCATTCCGCGTCCACCGCTACGGCACACTTGTGGATCGAGCAGCCCATGAGTGGCGTCGGTGACGACGGCAAGCTGGGTGGCATCCACCGAATGTTCGACACCCACCCCCCGATCGATGAGCGCATCGCCCTGCTGAGAGAACTCTGATGAAACTGATCCGCCCACTGGCCGTCCTGGCCGCCTTCGCGTTCGTTGCCGCAGCTTGCGGTGGCGGTGGCGACGAGTCGGCCGACACGACCGACGTACCCACGACCACCGCCGCTCCGACCACCACGGTCAAGGCCACGACCACCACCTCGTCGATCTCGACGACCACCTCGACCACCGTGCCGGCGACGATCCGCCAACCGCTCACCGGTGAACCACTCGACAGCGCCGACGACATCCTGTTGCGTCCTGCGCTCGTCGCGAAGATCGACAACAACGTTGCGGCGGTGCCGAACCACAGCGGACTCGCGGTTGCCGACATCGTGTTCGAAGAGGTCGTCGAGGGACGCACCACCCGCTTCGCGGCAGTGTTCCACTCGCAGAGTTCCGATCCGATCGGGCCGATCCGATCGGGCCGCACCCAGGACATCAACTTGTTCACCTCGTTCAACCAGCCGCTGTTCGTGTGGAGCGGTGGGAATGGAAATGTCATCCGGGCGATCAACGAGTCGTTCCTGATCAACATGGGTCCCAACAACGCCAGTGGGTACTTTCGCGGGCCGGGTCGGGCACCCCACAACTACTACAACACCACCGACAACATCTGGTCCCAGATCCCCGACGGCCACCCGGGAAAGCCACCGCAACAGTTCCAGTACCTCGAAGCCGGTGACGAATTCGTCGGTGAGCCGATCGCTGGGGTGAAGGTGCGGGTCGGGTCGGAGAACATCGAGTGGAGCTGGAACCCCGAGTTCTCCAAGTTCGACCGCTCGCAGCGCGGCCGGCCGCACGACGACAAGACCTTCGGCAGAATCCGTTCGACGAATGTCATCGTGCTCGGAGTGGAGTACGCACCGAGCCCCGCCGACCGTCGCAGCCCCGAGGCGCAGACGCTCGGTGAGGGCCCGGCATACTTCTTCTCCGGTGGCAAGTTCATCCAGGGCACCTGGAAGCGCGAACTCGCCATCTACCCGATCGAGTACTTCGGCCCCGACGGCGAAGTGATCGCGCTCGCACCCGGGAACACCTGGATCGAGTTGGCCGACGCCGACGACGTGGCAGCGGGCGCCGTCGAGGTGTTGCCGCAGTCACAGCCCGCACCCTGATTCCACCACAGCAGATCGCGCAAGACGAAAGTACGATGCTCGCATGAGTGGTAGCACCGGAACTTTCCCAGTCAAGCGTGGCCTCGCCGAGATGATGAAGGGCGGCGTCATCATGGATGTCGTCACGCCCGGGCAGGCCAAGATCGCCGAGGATGCCGGCGCCGTGGCTGTCATGGCTCTCGAACGGGTTCCTGCCGACATCCGGCGCGACGGCGGGGTGGCGCGTATGAGCGACCCCGAGATGATCGACGGTATCCAGGCTGCGGTATCGATCCCGGTGATGGCCAAGGCCCGCATCGGTCACTTCGTCGAGGCACAGATCCTCCAGGCGCTCGGTGTCGACTTCATCGACGAATCCGAAGTGCTCACGCCGGCCGATGAGGCGCACCACATCGACAAGTTCGCGTTCGACGTGCCGTTCGTGTGTGGAGCCACCAACCTCGGAGAGGCGCTGCGACGTATCTCCGAAGGCGCGGCGCTGATCCGCTCGAAGGGCGAGGCCGGCACCGGCAATGTCGTCGAAGCGGTCCGCCACCTGCGCAACATCCTCGGCGACATCCGCAAGATCACCCAGGCCGACGACGCAGAACTGTTCCAGTGGGCCAAGCAACTGCAGGCGCCGTTGCCGCTGGTGCAGGAGATCGCCGAGACCGGCAAGCTCCAGGTGCCGCTGTTCTGTGCTGGTGGTCTCGCCACGCCTGCTGACGCGGCGTTGGCGATGCAGCTCGGCGCCGAGGCGGTGTTCGTGGGCTCGGGCATCTTCAAGTCAGAGGATCCCTCACCTCGCGCCAAGGCGATCGTCGAGGCGACCACGCATTTCAACGACCCCGACATCCTCGCCAAGGTCAGTCGCGGTCTCGGCGCGCCGATGACCGGCATCGGGATGGACGAGATCAACCAGCGGTATGCCGAACGGGGCTGGTGACGCCCGTACGCCCGGGTCCGGCCTCACGGTCGGCGTACTCGCCCTGCAAGGCGCATTCGATGCCCACCGTCAGCGTCTCGAACAGCTCGGTGCGCTGGCACCGCTCGTGCGCACGCCGCTCGACCTCGAGGGGCTCGACGCGATCGTTCTGCCCGGCGGCGAGAGCACCACGATGTCCCGGTTGCTCACCACGAGTGGCCTGTTCGACGACCTGAAGGGTCGGTTGATCGACGGACTGCCGGTGCTCGGCACCTGCGCTGGGATGATCTTGTGTGCCATCGACGTGCTCGACGGACGTTCCGACCAGCGTGGATTCGATCTGATCGACCTCACGGTCCGCCGGAACGGCTACGGCCGTCAACTCGACAGTTTCGAGGCCGACCTCGACATCGCCGGGCTCGGCGATGCCTTCCACGCCGTTTTCATCCGGGCCCCGCTCGTCGAACGCGTCGGGCCAGACGTCGAGGTGCTGGCCCGCCACGACGGTGTACCTGTTCTCGTGCGCAGTGGACGATGTACCGTGTCAGCGTTCCATCCGGAACTCACCGACGACGCTCGACTGCACCAACTCTTCCTCCACTCGCTCAGCGACTGACGTACCACCTCGACCCGACGGAGCTCACATGTCCGGCCATTCAAAATGGGCAACGATCAAGCACAAGAAGGGCGCTGCCGACAAGGCGCGCGGCAAGCTCTTCGCCAAGCTGGCCCGCCAGATCGAGGTGGCGGCCAAGAGCGGCGGTGACGTCGACACCAACCCCACACTGCGTACCGCCGTGCAGAAGGCCAAGGCCGGTCGGATGACCAATGACGCGATCGACCGCGCAGTCAAGCGGGGAACCGGCGACGCCGACGGCGGCACGTACGAGAGCATCATGTACGAGGGTTATGCGCCGGGCGGTGTGGCGCTGATGATCGACGTGCTCACCGACAACCGCAACCGCACCGGTGCCGAGATCCGCACCATCTTCTCGAAGCTCGGTGGATCGATGGCCGAGCCGGGTGCCGTGGGCTGGCAGTTCCATCGCCGGGGCGTGATCCTCACCGCTGACGGCATCGATGAAGACACGATCATGCTGGCGGCCATCGAGGCCGGTGCCGATGACGTGATCGCCGAAACCGACGGTGCGTTCCGGGTGATGACCGAACCGTCGGTGGTCTACGACGTCAAGGCGGCGATCGACGACGCAGGCATCGAAGTGATCTCGGCCGACTCGCCGATGGTGGCCGACTTGCTGGTGCCGGTCACCGACACCGCAGATGCCAAGGCGATACTGCGAATCCTCGAAGCGTTGGAGGACAACGACGACGTGCAGGACGTGTTCTCGAACTTCGACATGACCGACGAACTGATGGAGGTGGCTGCATCGTGAGCCTCGGCGTGGGCGATCAGGCGCCCGACTTCACCCTGCCCGGCACCGGTGGCCGCGACTACTCACTGGCCGAGTTCCGTGGCCATCCGGTCGTGCTGGTGTTCTATCCCGGCGACGACACGCCGGTGTGCACGAAACAGCTGAACAGCTACAACGACGATCTCGAACAGTTCAGTGAGATGAACGCCCAAGTGCTCGGAATCTCGGCACAGGATGTGAGTAGCCATGACGCGTTCGCAGGTAAGCACGGGTTCGAGTTCCCGCTGCTCGCCGACGGCGACAAGGCCGTCGCCGGGCTCTACGGCACGTTGGGTCCGATCGGGTTCCCGCGTCGCAGTGTGTTCATCGTCGACGGCGACGGGGTGGTGCGCTACGCCCATCGCGCCATCGCCGGGCTCACGTTCCGGCCGGTCAAGGAGCTGATCGGCGAATTGGAGAAGATCACACGTTGATGCGGTCCGCGCACTAAGGTTCGAACCTGTGTTCGCCAACAGCGCTCCCTCCCGGCCGTCGTCGTCGGCCTGCCGAGTGCTCGGTATCGACCCAGGCCTCACCCGCTGTGGGTTCGCCGTGGTCGACGGTCGGGGAGGCCGAAGTGCGGTGGCGATTTCGCTCGGGGTCATCACCACACCGAAAACCGACCCGCTGCCCGCGCGTCTCGCCGCGCTGCGAACCGAGTTCACCGACCTCATCGCCGAGTACCGACCCCAGGTGGTTGCCGTCGAGCAGGTCTTTTTCCAGGTGAACGTGCGCACCGCAATGAGCGTCGGCCAAGCGAGTGGTCTGGCGCTCGCCGAAGCGTGGCTGGCTGGTTGCGAGGTCGTCCAGTACACACCCAACCAAGTGAAAGACGCCGTTGCCGGATGGGGCGGGGCCGACAAGCTGCAGGTCCAGAAGATGGTGCAGGCGCGCCTGAATCTGTCGGCGTTGCCGAAGCCAGCCGACGCCGCCGACGCCGCCGCGCTGGCGTTGTGTCACCTGGCGATGTCGCCGATGCTCGGCAAGCGCCGCGCCGATGCGGCCAGCGCTGCCGTGGCGGCCCATTCGGGCGGGGTGTCGACATGATCGGCTCGCTGCGCGGCTCGGTGCTCGAACGCAACACCGACGGTTCGGTGCTGCTCGAAGTCGGCGGTGTCGGCTACCTCGTCACCGTGTCGAACCGGGTGCTGGCCGAGCTCGAACCGGGCACGCCCGTGTTCCTCTATGTGCACCATCACATCCGTGAAGAGGCGCAGACGCTCTACGGATTCACCTCACGCGACGATCGGTCCACCTTCCAGGCGCTGATCGCCACCCACGGCATCGGCCCGGCGCTGGCCGTGGCGATCTTGGCGACCCATCCACCGGCGGCGCTCTTCGACGTCGTGTCCAACAACGATGTCGCAGCGCTCACGCTGGTGCCCGGCATCGGCAAGAAGACCGCCGAACGGCTCATCATCGAACTGCGCGACCGGCTGTCGGTCCCGGTGCTCGACAGCGCCCACGGGGGGTCGGTGTCGGCAGTGGCCGACGTGCGCGACGCGCTCGCCTCACTCGGCTATGGCACCGACGAGATCCGTGAGATCCTGCGAGAACTCCCGACGGGTGCCGATTCGTCGACCCTGTTGCGTGACGCGTTGAAGATGCTGGGGGCACGTCGTGCGTGACGAGTTCCTCGACCCCGGAATCGGCGGCGGTGACGTCGACGACGACATCGTCAGCGCCGAGATCGAACTCGAGGCCGGACTGCGTCCGCGGGCGCTCGACGAGTTCATCGGCCAACGCGAGCTGAAAGAGCACCTGCGTATCGTGCTCGAAGCGGCCCGTATGCGCGAGCAGCCGGTCGATCACCTGTTGTTCGCTGGTCCGCCCGGGCTCGGCAAGACCACCTTGGCCGGCATCGTGGCCACCGAGATGGGCGTCCACCTCCACATAACGTCAGGCCCCGCACTCGAACGGGCTGGCGACCTCGCTGCCATCCTCACGAAGCTCGAAGAGGGCGACGTGTTGTTCATCGACGAGATCCACCGGCTGTCGCGTTCTGTCGAAGAGATCCTGTACCCGGCGATGGAGGACTTCCAGCTCGACATCGTGGTCGGCAAGGGACCAGCCGCTTCCAGCATCCGACTGACGATGCCGCCGTTCACGCTGGTCGGCGCCACCACCCGCACCGGCATGATCACCGGACCGCTGCGCGACCGCTTCGGGCTCGTCGCCCGGCTCGACTACTACGAAGACGACGAGCTCCAGGAAATCGTCGTGCGAGCCGCTGGCATCCTCGACGTGCGCATCGACAGCGATGGTGCCTGGGAGATCGCCCGGCGATCGCGTGGCACGCCCCGCATCGCGAACCGACTGCTGCGACGCGTACGCGACTTTGCCGAGGTGCGCCACGACGGTGCGATCGACGCAACGATCGCCCGTGAGGGTCTGGCCCTGTTCGGTGTCGACGATCGTGGCCTCGACAAGGTCGACCGGGCCATCCTCTCGGCGCTGTGCACCCAGTTCAACGGCGGCCCCGTCGGGCTGTCGACGGTGGCGATCAGCGTCGGCGAGCAACCCGAAACCGTCGAAGACGTCTACGAGCCGTTCCTGATCACCCAGGGCATGATCGCCCGAACGCCTCGGGGCCGGGTGGTGCTCGACGCCGCCTACGAACACCTCGGCCTCACCCCGCCCCGCCGAACCGCCGGTACGGGTTCCCTCTTCGACTGACTGTCACACGGTGCTGTCACACGGTGCCGGGCCTACCGTGACACTTGCTCGTAGCCTGCCGTCGTGAAGATCGCAGACTTCGACTACACCTTGCCGGAGAATCGGATCGCGCAGACGCCGATCGAACCTCGCGACTCCGCCAAGTTGCTGGTCGACCGGGGGAGTGGTGCCCCTGACCACCGTCATGTCAGCGACCTGCCCGAATTGCTGAGAGAGGGCGACCTGCTCGTGCTCAACGAGACCCGGGTCATCCCGGCTCGGCTTCGTCTCCAGCGTGCGACGGGGGGCGCCGCCGAGGTGCTGTTGCTCGAGCCGCGAGACGCCGACCGTCGCACCTGGGAGGCGCTCGTTCGACCGGGCGGCAAGCTCGCCGTCGGCGAGATCCTGGCGGCCGACGGCATACCGCTCGTGCGGATGGGGGAGCGAACCCGGGCTGGTGACACGTTCTGGGTGGAACTCGTCGGTGACGACGACCCGCTCGTGTTGCTCGACCGTCACGGTGAAATGCCGCTCCCGCCGTACATCTCCGAGCGCCTCGGCGACCCCGAGCGGTATCAGACCGTGTTCGCCCGGGAACCTGGCTCGGCAGCGGCGCCGACGGCGGGTCTGCACTTCACACCCGGACTGTTCGAACGCCTCGCCGCGGCGGGCATCGCGACCACCACCGTGGAACTCGTCGTCGGGCTCGACACGTTCCAGCCGATCAGCACGGAAAATCCGCTCGACCATCCGATGCACACCGAGCGCTACCGGGTCCCACCGGAGACGACCCAAGCATGCCGCGACGCCCAGCGCGTCGTCGCCGTCGGCACCACCGCGGTGCGGGCACTCGAATCCGCCGCCCGTTCCGGCGAGTCGTCGGGCCGCACCGACCTGTTCATCCATCGCGGGTTCGACTGGCAGGTGGTCGACGTGATGATGACCAACTTCCACCTGCCCAAGACCACGCTGCTGATGATGATCGACGCGTTCGTCGGACCACGCTGGCGCTCGCTCTACGAAACAGCGCTCGAGGGTGACTACCGATTCCTGTCGTTCGGTGACGCCATGCTGCTCGACCGGGGGAACTGAGAATGTTTGCTGCGACGTTCGAACTCGATGCGCTCGACGGCACGGCGCGAGCCGGCACCGCCAGCACCGCACGGGGCACCTACACCACGCCGCTCTTCATGCCGGTCGGCACCAGGGGGGCGATCAAGTACCTGAGTGCCGACGACTACCGCCGCGTGGGTGCCCAGATCGTGCTCGGCAACACTTACCACCTGATGCTGCGGCCGGGCGCCGACCTGATCGAGCGTTTCGGTGGCTTGGGTCGATTCTCCGGCTGGGACGGGCTCACGCTCACCGATTCGGGCGGGTTCCAGGTGTTCTCCCTCGACCCGAAGGTCGACGACGACGGCGTGACGTTCAAGAGCATCTACGACGGATCGAGCCACCGGTTCACGCCGGAAATCGCCGTCGACGTCCAGCAGCGCCTCGGCGCCGACATCGCCATGGTGCTCGACGTGTGCCCACCGCTGCCGAGCCCGCCCGAGGTCATCCGCACAGCGTTGGAACGCACCACGGCGTGGGCGCAACGAGCCAAGGACGCCCACACCCGCAGCGACCAGTCGCTGTTCGGGATCGTGCAGGGTGGTATCAGCCAGACCATGCGACGCGAAAGCGCGCAGCAACTCGTCGACATCGGCTTCGACGGCTACGGCATCGGTGGGCTGTCGGTGGGCGAGACCCGCGCCGAGATGCTGCCGGCGCTCGCCGCCGCCCTCGAACATCTACCAGCCGACCAGCCCCGCTACCTGATGGGCGTCGGTGACCCTGTGTCGCTGGTGGAAGCCGTTGCACTGGGTGTCGACCAGTTCGATTGCGTGATGCAGACGCGGCTGGGGCGACATGGCACCGCGCTCACGTCCACCGGTCGCTTCCAGGCCAAGGCAGCACGCAATGCCGAACTCGACGAACCACTCGATCCGACCTGTGCGTGTGAGGTGTGCGCCCGCCACAGCCGCGGCTACATCCGGCACCTACTCCAGGTGGGCGAGCCGACAGCATCGCGCCTGTTGTCGATCCACAACGTCGCCTGGACGATCGCGCTGATGGGCTCGATGCGCACAGCGATCGAAGCGGGCACGTTCGAATCGTTTCGCCGTTCGGTGCTCGACGTCTGGGGATGACCGATGGCGGCCTCGAGTGGCAGATAGGATCACACGCCGTCATGTCTTCGCACCTCATCACCGCACTGATCGCCCAGGAGTCGAACTCCGGCAGCGGCGCCATCTTCCAGCTCGGGATCCTGCTGCTGATCCCGTTCGCCATGTACTTCTTCATGATCCGGCCGCAACGCCGCCGGATGCGTGAAACCCAGGAGCTGCAGCGCTCGATCCAGGTCGGCGACGAAGTGATCACCACCTCGGGCGTCTACGGCGTCATCACCGGCCTCGATGGTGACAGCCGCTTCTGGCTGGAGATCGACGATGACGTCCAGATCCGTATCGCTCGCGCAGCGATCTCCGGCAAATCGTCACTCGACGACGAGGCCGACGCTGACGCCGACGACACCGTGTCGGCCACCGCCGACGACGACTGAACCGACATCATGAAACGTCGCCTCTGGACCTCGTTGATCGGCGTCGTGCTGATCGTGGTCATCACGCTCGGCTACAACATCGCCACGAACAACACCCCGATCCTCGGCCTCGACCTCCAGGGCGGGGTGTCGGTGATCCTCGCTCCGACCGAGTCGGCGACCGCAGATGAGCTGACCGTGATCCGCGATCAGATCCGTTCCGAACTCGAACGCCAAGGCATCGCCGAGCCCGATGTTCGGGTGCAGGGCTCCACGATCGTGGTCGACCTGCCCGGCGTGCGTGACCAGCAAGAGGCACTCAGCGCGGTCGACGTCTCCGGCGTGGTCGAACTCCGACCGGTGTTGAACCCGCAGAGTTGCCAAACCGGCGAAGTGGCCCCACTGCCGGCTGGTCCCGTGATCGGTGGCGCCACCGACGCCAGCGTGCCGACGGATGCCAGCGTGCCGACGGATGCCAGCGTGCCGACTGATGTCACAGGGAGTCAGCCGCAGGGTCTGCGCCGACCGCAAGCCCCGACCGACACGATTCCGACCGACACGATTCCGACCGACACGATTCCGACCGACACGATTCCGACCGACACGATTCCGACCGACACGATTGCACCCGCACCTGTGAACGCGCCGTTGCCGACGCAGCCGGCGGAGAGTGGCGCCGTGCTCCTGCCCACCCGTGACGGCAGCGCCGAGTGTCTCGGCCCCGTCCAGGGCACCGGCGAGGTCTTCGAACGCGGCAGCGCCGAACCCACCCTCGATCCCGCCGAGGGATGGGGTGTGTCCGTCGGCCTGCGCGGTGGTGAGGGACGCGACACCTGGAACAACCTCGCCAGCCAGTGCTTCAGTTTGGCGCCGACGTGCCCCACACAGCGTCTGGCGATCGTGCTCGACAGCGTCGTGCAATCGGCGCCGTCGGTCAACGAACCGAACTTCACCGATTCGGTGTCGATCACCGGGAGCTTCGAGCAGGCCGATGCCGACGAACTCGCCTCCGTGCTGAACCGCGGAGCGTTCCCGGTCGAGGTGGAAGCCCAAGAGGCACGCACCGTCTCGCCGTCGGCCGGCTCCGACTCGCTTCGCGCCGCCATCATCGCCGGGCTCCTCGGCCTCGCGTTGGTGTTGGTGTTCCTGGTCGCCTACTACCGTTGGCTCGCACTGGTCATCGTCGGCGGCATCACGGTGTGGGCCGGCATGGTGTTCTCGATGGCATCGTTCGTGTCCGGTTGGACCAACTACGCCTTGAGCCTCGCCGGCGTCACCGGCATCATCGTCGCCATCGGTGTCACGGTCGACAGTTATGTCGTCTTCTTCGAACGCATCAAGGACGAACTGCGCAACGGACGCACCATCAAGAACGCCGCGCCGCGCAGCTTCAAGATGACCTGGCGAACGATCTGGTCGGCCGACGTCGTGTCGCTGATCGCCGCTGGGATCCTGTTCTCGCTCAGCGTCGGCTCGGTGCGGGGCTTCGCGCTCTACTTGGGCCTCACCACCATCTGCGACCTCCTGGTCTGCTACTTCTTCACGAGGCCGGCGGTGTTGCTCCTCGCTCGCACCAAGCTGATGGCGAAACAGGAAACCGTGCTCGGTATGAAAGTGGCAACGGCATGACACTCGATACGAGCGTGTCTCGTTCCGGTCTCGGACGGGTCTTCCGAGGCCAGACCGCGATCGACTTCTACGGCAAACGCAAGGTCGGCCTGATCCTCGCCATCGTTGCGGTCGTGATCACGTTCGGGTCGTTGTTGACCCAGGGGTTGAACCTCGGTCTCGACTTCGAAGGCGGCGATGCCTGGGACATCCCTGCGAGCGAGATCTTCGGCGTCGACGAGGCCAGCGATGTGCTGAGAGCCAACGACGTGTCGACCACCGGCGCCCGTATCCAGTTGCGCAGTTCTGATACCAGCGACGTGGTCACGGTGCAGGTCGAGGTGCTTTCCCGCGAGCAGGCCGACGCCGTCACCGCCGACTTCGCCGAGGCAGCGGGGGTCACCGTCGACGAGGTCAGCTTCTCGTTCACGAGTTCCACCTGGGGTGCCGAGATCACCGAGAAGGCGATCAGGGCACTGGTGATCTTCCTGTTCGTCGTCGCCGTGTTCATCTCGCTGCGGTTCGAATGGCGCATGGCCGTGGCCGCCATCGCCGCCATGGTCAACGACGTCATCGTCGCCGTGGGCGTTTACTCGGTCTTCCAGTTCGAGGTGACTCCAGCTACGGTGATTGCCTTCCTCACCATCTTGGGGTATTCGCTCTACGACACGATCGTCGTGTTCGACCGGGTCGAGGAGAACGAAGGCCGATTCGCGAGCACCAAGACGCCGTACGAGGACATCGTGAACATCTCGATGAACCAGGTGATGGTGCGCTCGCTGCTCACCAGTTTCTCGTCGATCCTGCCGGTGATCTCGCTGTTGCTCCTGGGCTCGGGCGTGCTGGGTGCCGTGGCGCTGCGTGAATTCGCCCTGGCGCTGCTCGTCGGCATGATCTCCGGCGTGTATTCGTCGATCTTCATCGCCACACCATTGCTCGCGTACCTGAAAGCGAAGGCGGGCAAGACGTCGCGGCGTGAGCGCCTGTTGGGCGACGATCTGCGTTTGGCCGTGATGGGGGCGGGCGTCAGCGGGCAGATCGCTCAGGATTCGCCGCGCAGCGACGACCACGACGACGCTTCGGGCGAGCACGTCGACTCCGAACGAGAGCCGGTCGCCGTTGGAGCGCCGGGGCAGGCCGACCGTTTGCTGACCCATCCTCCACGGCCACGCAAGAAGAAGCGCCGTTGATCGACGCCGAGTCCGTCATCGCCGTGTTCGTCCGTCGGCGGTAACCTCCGACCATGACAGGCGACTCCACCACCGATCGTCCCGACGATCATCGGGCATTGCGCAGCCTCGTACGCGAGATCAACGACTACCCGACAGAGGGGGTCACGTTCCGGGACATCACGCCGTTGCTCGGCGACGCAGGAGCCTTCGCTGCTGCGGTCAACGGGCTCGTCCACGACTTCTCCGGGTCAGCGGTCGATCGTGTCGTCGGCGTCGAGGCGCGAGGCTTCATTTTTGCTTCGGTCGTTGCGTACCGCATCGGTGCGGGCTTCGTCCCGGTCCGCAAGCCCGGCAAGTTGCCGTGGGCAGTCGTGCGCGAGGAGTACGACCTCGAATACGGATCCGACAAGCTCGAGATCCACCGTGACGCGATTCATCCGGGTGAGCGCATCTTGATCATCGACGACGTGCTCGCAACCGGCGGTACCGCTGCCGCGACGGCCCGCCTCGTCGAAACGCTCGGCGGGGTGATCGCCGGACTCGGCTTCGTGATCGAAATCGACGACCTGGGCGGACGAGCCCAGATGGGGGAGCGCCAAGTGAAATCGCTCCTCCACTACTGAGAGGCGCTGGCGTGGGGACCGCCGACCGTGTGTTGCCGTGGCGGCGCCAACACGTCGAGGTAGCGAACTCCGAACTGACCCCGCTACTGGCCTCCTACCGCCGACGGCACCCGAAGTCGCCGGTGTCCACGATCAGTCGTGCTTACCGGGTGGCTGCCGAAGCCCACCAGTCGCAGATGCGATCGAGCGGCGAGAGCTACATCAACCATCCGCTCGCTGTTGCCCAGATCGTGGCCGACATCGGCCTCGACGAGGTGTCGGTCACCGCGGCGCTGCTGCACGATGCGGTCGAAGACACCGAGATCACCGTTGCCGACGTCGAGCGCGACTTCGGTTCCGAGGTGGCAGCGATCGTCGACGGGGTCACCAAGCTCGAACGGATCCGCTTCGACTCCCGTGAGGAGCAGCAGGCAGCCAGCATGCGCAAGATGCTGGTGGCCATGGCCAAGGACCTCAGGGTGCTGGTCATCAAGCTGGCCGACCGCCTGCACAACATGCGCACCATCGCGGCGATGCCGCTGGAGAAGCAACAGCGCATCGCCCAGGAGACGCTCGACATCTACGCGCCGCTCGCGCATCGCCTCGGCATGCAGGAGATGAAACAGCAACTCGAGGATCTGGCGTTTGCCTCGTTGCACCCGAAGCGTTTCGCCGAACTCGACCATCTCGTGTCGAGCCGGACCCCCGAACGAGACGTGTATCTCGCCAAGACCCTCGCCGAGATCCGGGAACGGCTGGAAGAACTCGGGATCAAGGCCGAGGTCACCGGCCGAGGTAAGCATCTCTGGAGCATCTACGAAAAGATGGTCGTGAAGGGCCGTGAGTTCGACGAGATCTTCGATCTGATCGCGATCCGGGTCGTCGTCGACTCCATGAAGGACTGCTACGCGGCGTTGGGGTCGATCCACGGTCGGTGGCGTCCGGTCGTCGGCCGCTTCAAGGACTACATCGCGATGCCCAAGTTCAACCTCTACCAGAGCTTGCACACCACGGTGATCGGGCCCGGCGGCAAGGCGATCGAAGTGCAGATCCGCACCGTCGAGATGCATCAGCGAGCCGAATGGGGTATCGCAGCGCACTGGGCGTACAAAGAAGGTACCGACCAGCCGGCCGACATCGACTGGCTGAGCCGCATCATCGACTGGCAGGAGGATGTCTCCGACCCCGCCCAGTTCATGCAGAGCCTCAAGACCGACCTCGACCAGGACGAGGTGTTCGTGTTCACGCCGAAGGGACGTGTGGTCACCCTGCCGGTCGGCTCCACCACCGTCGACTTCGCCTATGCCGTGCACACCGAGGTGGGCCATGCCTGCATCGGCTCGAAGGTCAACGGCCGACTGGTGTCGCTCGACCATGTGCTCGCCAGCGGCGACAACGTCGAGATCTTCACCTCGAAGGTCGAAACAGCCGGCCCATCGCAGGATTGGTTGTCGTTCGTGGTGTCGCCGCGGGCGCGCAACAAGATTCGCCAGTGGTTCAGTCGCGAGCGGCGTGTCGACATGGTCGAGGCCGGCCGCGACGACCTGACGTCCGGGATGCGCCGTGAGCGGCTGCCGGTGCAGCAGGTGTGGAAGTCGGCCGACCTCCAAGCGGTCGTCACGGAACTCAGCTATGTCGACCTCGATGCGCTGCTGGCAGCGATCGGCGAACACCACGTGTCGGCCAAGTCGGTGGCGCAGCGTCTGGCGCGCGCCATCCACGGCGATGAGGGCGAGCTGTTGTCGACGGTCGCCACACCTCGGCGCGAACGACGCGAGGGACAGAACGCGCCCGTCGGGGTGCACGTCGAGGGCCTCGACGACGTCATGGTCCGCCTGGCCAACTGCTGTACACCGGTGCCGGGCGACTCGATCATCGGGTTCGTCACCCGCGGGCGCGGAGTGAGCGTGCACCGTGCCGACTGTGCGAACGCGGCGTCGCTCACCGTCGAGCAGGCCACCAGGATGATCGAGGTCGAGTGGGACGGCGAGGAAAGGCCCGGACGCACCTTCGTCGCCGGTGTCGAGGTGGTAGCCCTCGATCGGTCACGGCTGCTGCGCGACGTCACCAACGCGTTGGCCGATCATTCCGTCAACATCCTGTCGTGCCAGACAGTCACAGGAACCGACCGCGTCGCCAAGATGCGCTTCGAGTTCGAGTTCGCCAATCCCGGCTACCTCGATTCGGTGATCCGAACGATCAAGTCGGTCGACTCGGTCTACGACGCGTATCGCCTCATCCCTGGAGCTGTCACGCCAGTCGCCTGATCAGGGTCCGAGCAGTTCACGTCCCTTCCGATGAGCGAAACCACTACATGTTGGGGTTTGGCTCATCGCCGGTGTCCGCGAAGAATCGAAGGGCCCGCCTCGAGTTCGGTCGGATACCCTTGCGGGCCGTGCCAGCGTTCCAGACCAGTCCCGGTATGCGGGACATCCTCCCGCCCGAGAGCGGCCGCTGGCGCCGGTTCACCGATGTGTTCGTCGACGTGGTCGAACGGGCCGGCTACGGCCAGCTGATCACGCCGCTGCTCGAAGACCTCGGCGTGTTCACCCGCATCGGCGACGCCACCGACGTGGTCACCAAGGAGATGTACGACTTCGTCGACAAGGGCGAACGCCACATCGCACTGCGCCCCGAGATGACGGCCAGCGTGTGCCGGGCGTTCGCCGAACACCGTCCGACCACCCCGTGGAAGGTGTTCTACTCGGGATCGAACTTCCGTTACGAGAAGCCCCAGCGCGGGCGGTATCGCCAGTTCGACCAGGTCGGCATCGAGGTGCTCGGCGCCGACGATCCGAACCTCGATGTCGAGATCATCGCGCTGGCGTGGGAGTTCTACGCCCGACTCGGCCTGGCGCAAGTGACCCTGATGGTCAACAGCCTCGGCGAGCCCGACGACCGCGCCCGCTATGTCGAAGCGCTGCGCTCACACTTCCTCGCGGTGGGTGACGGACTCAGCGAGCAGGGTCGGGCCACGCTGGATCGCAACCCGTTGCGGGTGCTCGACTCCAAGCGCGAGGCCGATCAGGTGCACATCGCCTCGGCGCCACAGATCAGCGAGTTCCACAGTGACGAGGCCGCAGCACACTTCGCGGCGGTACTCGCAGGCCTCCGGGCGCTCGACATCGCGTTCACGGTCGAGCCGAAACTCGTGCGCGGGCTCGACTACTACCGTCGCACCATCTTCGAGTTCCAGGGTGGCACGCTCGACTCGGCGCAGAACGCGCTCGGCGGCGGCGGCCGCTACGACGGACTCGTCGAAGCGCTCGGCGGGCCGGCCACGTCCGGCGTCGGGTTCGCTCTCGGCGTCGACCGGACACTGCTCGCCTGCGACGACGAGGGCGTGTTCGGCGCAGATCCGCTGGTGCTCGACGCGTTCGTCGTGGACGTCACGGGCGGACTGCAAGCGGTTGCGATCACCGCCGAGCTCCGAGCAGCCGGATTCGCGGTCGATCGTGGCTACGACAATCGGTCGATGAAGGCCCAGATGAAGCTCGCCAATCGCAGCGGCGCCAGGTTCGCGCTCATCCTCGGTGACGACGAACTCGCTTCCGGGACGGTGGTGGTCAAGCCGATGCACGGCGACGGCGACCAGGTGGCCGTTGCCCGTTCCGAACTCTCCGCCCATCTCGCCGCCCATCTCGCCGCCCAACTCGCCACCCAACCGTCCCGCCGCCCAGCCATCTCGCCATCCACTTCGACAGAATTGATCCACCCATGAGCGACTCGACCACCCCCACGACCCCGGCCACGTCAATCGCGACGGCGTCGACGCAGGCCACGAGCATGCGCACCCACCTGTGCGGTGAGCTGCGCCCAGAGCACATCGGCCAGACCGTCAGCGTCTGCGGTTGGGTCGGACGTCGACGCGAGCACGGCGAGCACCTGGCGTTCGTCGACCTGCGCGACTACTCGGGCATCGTCCAGTGCGTGATCAACGACGACGTCGACGTTCGTAGCGAGTACGTGTTGCGAGTCACCGGTGTCGTGCGTGCACGACCCGACGGCACGGTCAACGACAACCTGCCGACCGGCCAGATCGAGCTGGGGGAGTGTGTGGTCGAAGTGTTGCGTCAGGCCGACCCGCCGCCGTTCCCGATCGATGCCCGCGCCGACAGTGTCGACGAGAACATCCGTCTGCAGCACCGGTACCTCGACCTTCGCCGCGAGCGCATGCAGAAGAACCTGCGTCTTCGTGCAGCGATCAACGCTGCAGTGCGTGCCGGGATGGAGCGTCAGGGCTTCGTCGAGGTCGAGACCCCGATGCTGGTGCCGTCCACGCCCGAGGGCGCACGCGAGTTCCTGGTGCCGTCGCGCAAGGAGCCCGGATCCTTCTACGCGCTGCCGCAATCGCCGCAGCTGTTCAAGCAGTTGCTGATGGTGGGCGGCGTCGACCGCTACTACCAGATGGCGCGTTGCCTGCGTGACGAAGACCTGCGTGCCGACCGCCAGTACGAGTTCATGCAGCTCGACATGGAGATGAGCTTCGTCACCCAGGACGACGTGCTCGACGCTGTCAGCGAGGCGGTGCTCGACGCCGCCGAGGTGGCAACGGGCGAGCGTCCGCCGGCCATCGAGCGGATCACGTGGCACGTGGCGATGGATCGCTACGGCAGCGACAAGCCCGACCTCCGATTCGGGCTCGAGCTGGTGGAGCTGACGCCCATCTTCGCCTCGACCGAGTTCAAGGCGTTCGCCGGAGCCGGGTCGATCAAAGGCATCCGGGTGCCGGGTGCTGCGGGCGAGTACGGCCGCAACCAGCTCGACAAGCTCACCGACCGGGCCAAGTCGCTGGGAGCCAAGGGCCTCGTCTGGCTCAAGGTCACCGCCGCTTCAGAGGGGGTCGGTTTCGATTCGCCGGTAGCGAAGTTCCTCTCCGACGACGAGGCCGCTGCTGTCCGCTCGACGATGTCGGCCGAGGACGGCGACCTGATCCTCATCGTCGCCGACGAGTGGACGACGACGTGTGAGGTACTCGGAACCCTGCGCAACGACATCGCCCGCCCGCCGGTCCACGAGGGCCCGTACCGCTACGTGTGGGTCGTCGAGTTCCCGCTGTTCGTCGGCGTCGACAAGGAGTCGGGCCATCCCAAGTCCGGCCACCACCCGTTCACCACGCCGCACCCGGACGACGTCGACAAGATCGAGACCGACCCGCTGTCGGTGCGTTCGATCGCGTACGACCTGGTGCTCAACGGCTGGGAACTCGGCTCGGGTTCGATCCGAATCCACGAGCCCGCCCTCCAGCGTCGCGTGTTCCATGCACTCGGCATCTCCGACGACGAGGCCGAGCGCAAGTTCGGCTTCTTCCTCAACCCGTTCGACTACGGGGCGCCGCCCCACGGTGGGTTCGCGTTCGGACTCGATCGTCTGGTGGCGATCCTGGCGGGCGAGGAGAACATCCGCGAGGTGATCGCCTTCCCGAAGACCCAGTCCGGCCAGGACCCCATGACCAACTCGCCGATTCCCGGCGACCCCAAGGCCATGGCCGAGCTCGGCCTCAAAGTCCTCCCACCCGCCACCTGATGCCGCCGAGGCGATGAGTCTTCGCGCCGACAGGTCGCGCGGAAACTCATCGCTCGGGTGTGCTCTGGCAGGATGGGTCGATGAGCTTCGATACGGCGATCATCCGCGACGGCGACACGCTGAGCGGCCCGTTGCGCGCACCGGCGCAGATGCTGGCCGAGCAGGAGTACGCGGGTCACACCAGCGTGCACGACGACGAGACGGCGGCGAAACTGGGCCTGGCGGGTGCGCCGATCGAGGGCCCGACGCACTTCAGCCAGATCGACCCGCTGGCCGCCGATCGGTGGGGGCGGGCGTGGTTCGAACGCGGATGCGTGAGCTCACACTTCTTGAACATGGTGGTCGAAGGCGAGCAGGTGCGGGCGGCGCTCACCACTGTCACAGCGACGCTCGCCCGCATCGATGCGCACAAGGCTGATGGCACCCCGGTGCTCACCGGTACGGCGTCGATCGGACGGAATGATGGCACCGAACTCGACGAGCGCCGTCAGCGTGGCCTCGGCGATCCCGGCCAGCTGCACATCGTGGATCAGCTCGAGATCGGCATGTGCGAAAGCGTGGCCGAGCCGGTCACGATGGGCTTCGACGACGACAACGGCAGTCTGTATCCGTTCACACTGGCGCAGAAGCTGGAGCACATCACCGAGCGGTCGTCGTGGTACCTGGCGAACGGTGACAGCCCCTGGGGGCGACCGATCGTTCCGACCGAGATGATCAGCGTCATCGCCCACCAGTCGAACGCACACTTCCCCGTGCGTGGACCGGCGATCGGGCTCTTCGTCGACCTCGAAGTACGTTTCGTCGACGGCCCGGTGTTCGTCGGGCAGCCCTACCTGGTGGAGCACACGCTGGTCGGCGTCGGCCAGACGAAGCGGGTCGAGTCGTATTGGACCGAGTCGACGATCACCGACGCCGAAACCGGTGTCCACGCCGCCACGGTGCTACTCCACCAAGGCGTGTTCAAGGCGAGTTTCGCCGACTACCCCGCCTGATCGGTGGGATCGGGTTCGTCGAGCACTCACGGGGTCGGCGATTTCGCCGATGGCATCGAGTCGGATCGATCCATCATCGAGGGTGATCGCCGTGACGATCAGACGTGGTTCGCTCATGAGTGACGGTCTGGCCACCAGGTGATGAGCGAACACACCAGATCTGCGGGGTTCGCTCATCGGAAGGGTCGTACACCCGCGATCGCCGGTCCCGAAGACCTGGCGCAGGGGAGTCGAGATCAGCGTTCTTCGGGGTAGATCACGCCGAGTTGGGCGCGGATGTCGTCGAGGAGTTCCATCGTCGACACGGTGGTGGCGAGCGGGATCACGTCGCTCTCGCGGTGGCCGGCACGGATGCGGTCCGTCGCGTGGGCAGCTTCGTGAGCGAGGCCATCGTGGGCCATCTCCACGTGCACGGGTTCTTGGCCGGTGACTCGCACCGTGAAGCTGGTCGGGAACCAGAACGGGGCCTCCACGTCGATCCGACCCAGCGTGCCGAACACCGAGGCGCCGAGACTGGTCATCATGTCGAGTGACGTGTGGAACACGCCGAGTGCGCCGTTCGCGAACGTGACGACACCACCCACCGTGGCGTCGACGCCGGTCGCCCCGAGGCTTCCGCTCACCTTGGCGTTCACGGGGTCGCCCGCCAGGAATCGGGCGAAGGTGACCGGGTAGATCCCGACGTCGAGCATCGCCCCGCCCGCGAGGTCGATCCGTCGATGTCGACCGTCGGGATCGGTCACCGGGATGCCGAAGTTCGCTTCGACGACCTTCAACTCGCCGATCTCGCCGTCGAGCACGCGCCGGCGGATGTCGACCACGGCGGGGATGAACCAGGTCCACATCGCTTCCATCAGGAACCGATCGTTGCGTCGTGCCGCATCGACCATCTGGCGGGCCTGCGTGGCATTGATGGCGAACGCCTTCTCGCACAGCACGTGCTTACCGGCGTCGAGCGCAGCGACGGTCATGTCGCGATGGTGGCTGTGCGGTGAGGCGATGTAGACGATGTCGACATCGTCGTCGGCCCACAACGCCTCGTAGCTGCCGTGTGCCCGGTCGATTCCGAACCGCTGTGCGAACGAGACGGCGGCATCCGGCGTGCGTGAACCGACGGCCACGATCTCGGCGTCCGGCAGCGTGCGCAGTGCCTCGCACATGCTGGCAGCGATCGATCCGGTGGCGGCGATGCCCCACCGCAGTGGGGCCGTGTCGGAGGTGGCGCTCATCGCCGGAACGTACCAACTCGGTCGTGCGTGTCATGACTCGACTCCCGCCAACTCTGTGACAGCCCATGTCTATGGTGATGGGTGACCGACTCCTCCCGACGGAATCACCACCCGAAGGAGCAACCATGAACGACAGCAACGAGCCCACGGCGCTGAGCAATCTCGCCGTCATCCGCGGCACGGTGCCCAGCGAACCCCAGACACGCGACCTCCCCGCCGGTGGGGTGGTCGTGCAGTTCGACGTGACCACCCGAATCGAGACCAATGGACGCGAGACGAACGTCTCGGTGCCCATCGCCTGGAACGACCCGACACCGGCACAACTCGGCATCCTCGTCGCCGGGGCCGAATTGGTCGTCGTGGGCACGGTGCGTCGACGATTCTTCCGCGTCGGCGGCGCCACCCAGAGCCGAACCGAGGTCGTCGCCGACGCGGTCATCCCGGCCCGACGACACAAGGGGGTCGACGCAGCACTTCGCGACGCCGCGAACCGATTGCTCGACGAGGCGGCTTGACGGTCGATTCGCTCCGCCGACTCAAACGAGGCTGCGAACCACCAGACCGGTGCGCAGCTTCGGGGTGAAGAACGTCGACTTCGGTGGCATCAGGGCGCCTTCGCGGGCGGTTCGTTCGATCTCGGCAACGCTGACGGGGCGGATCAGCACCGCCCCGATGGCAGCACCCGACGTCACGGCGTCGACGACATGGTCGACGCCATGCTGATAGGTGACGCTGTGCGCGACGCCGGCCAGCGCGTGTTCGAGCAAGGCGCCGTCGAGTGAGCGCACGCCGTCGAACGCCCCGGCTCGGGGGCGTAGCCACTGCGCGTCGCCGTCGGGGCCCACCAGGCACAGCACGCCGTCGGCGTCCATCGTGGCGAGCGTGGCGTCGTCGGGCGTCCCTGCATCGCTGCGTTCGAAGCAGGTGTCGAGCGTGGCCACGAGGTCGTCGAACGACACGTCGTGATACAGCCGGTGGATTGCCTCGACCGAGAGCTGGTCGGCGACGAGTTCGTTCACGAACGTCAACGTGTCGTCGGCGGGATTCGGCTGGTCGCCGTTGGCTGCGCGCACCTCGTCGCGGTACGTGCGGCTGATGCCGTAGCGGTGGTGGCCGTCGGCGATCAACACGTCGTCGGAGCCGACCTTGTCGGCGATCGCCCGTACCCGTTCGGTATCGGTCACCCTCTCGATGACGTGCTCCACCCCGTCGACGGTCACCGAGGCAACCGGCTCGCCGGGTTCGGCGAGCAGGGCGGTGAGCCCAGTGGCCAGCGACAGCCCCCAAACGGGCGACAGATTGGCCCGGGTGGCACGGGTGAGATCGAGACGGTCGGTGGACGCCTTCGGGGTGACGCGCTCGTGGGGCAGTACCCCGCCGGCGCCTTCGTCGACCACTTCCAACCCGCCCAATACGCCCGCAATGTCACGGGCACTTCCCGAGGCGTCGGTGAACCGCATCCGGTAGATCGTGAACGTCGGGGTGTCGTCGTAGGCCATCACGCCGGCATCGATCCACTCGTGCAGCGTCGCGGCAGCAGCGTCGTATCGTCCTGCGCCGGCCGACTCACGGGGCACGTCGACATGGGTGATGTTCCACCGGCTGCGAGCGCCGAGATCGTCGAGGTCGGCCCCGGACAGCACGTCATAGGGAGGTGCGATCAGGTCGTCGATCTGGGGGTCGCAGTAGCGGAGGGCGGGAAACGGCGTGAAGCGTGGCACGACGACAGGATGTCACGGCACGGCGTCGCGACTGCAACGATCGACTCAATGGACGACTGGACCGCCGGGATCGACACCGTGCTGTGCGACCTCGATGGTGTGGTCTGGCTGGCACATCAGCCGATCGACGGCTCCGTCGAGGCGATCGCAGCGTTGCGAGCCTCCCGACGCAGGGTGCTGTTCGTCACCAACAATTCGGCGGCCACGCTCGACGACCACGAACAGGCGCTCGCCGCCGTCGGGATCCCGGCTCGCGGCGACGTCGTGAGTTCCGCCATGGCCGTCACACAGCTCGTCCAGCCGGGCGATCGTGTGCTCGTTGCTGCCGGACCCGGCGTCGTGGAAGCGGTGACGCAGGCGGGGGCGATGGCCGTGATCAACACGGGGCAAACGCTCACCGACCCGGTCGACGTCGTGGTGGTGGGGATGCATCGCGACTTCGACTACGACCGCCTCGCCGTGGCCGCCAGCGCGGCACGCTCCTGTGGCCGACTCATCGGGACCAACACCGACAGCACCTATCCGACACCCGAGGGCCTGCTGCCTGGCGGTGGTTCGATCCTGGCAGCGGTCGCGTCGGCATCCGGCGTCGAACCCGTGATCGCCGGCAAGCCGCATCAGCCGCTCGCGTCATTGGTGGCGTCGATGCTCGTGACCGAACCGCAGCCGTTCGACCCGAAGCGGGTCGTGATGGTCGGCGACCGCCCGGAGACGGACGGGCTCTTCGCCGCCCGACTCGGCTGTTGGTTCGCACTGGTGCGTTCGGGAGTGAGCGTCGCTGGCGACGTGATCGAGGGGGAGACCCACGTCGATCTCGACGTCGCCGACCTCGCCGAGGTCGCGCGTCGTCTCGTCGCCTGATCTGTAGGGCCTGCGGCGATGAGCTGCGATTCGCACGAGTGAAACGGGTGCTGTCGACGAGGTGATGCGTTGGCTCGTCGTGACAGTCGTGTTCGTCTTCTGCGATCGAAATTTGGACGTACTAACGGGCGTCGACGAGACGACGTGAGAACATGCGGGTGGGCGCGCTCGAGATCGAGTTCTACGCTGCGCTGGTCGAGAGCCCAGAGAATCATGCCGGAGATGTGCTGCTCGATGAGCCATCACCGATGAACGTTTCCGGACGGGTCGTCAATCGTGATCGTGTCAAGGCGAACGCGATTACAGCGTCACGGCCAAGCCGTCAACGCCGAATAGCCACAGATCACCGACACCCGTCCGCAACCAACCCCCACCGCAGCGGCGTGTCAACCGCTTCGGCACTGATCGTCATCGTGCTGGTCGGGAGCCCTACGACCGGCTCGTCGTCCCGATCGCACTACCGGATCACGCGTGGGTCGAGCCGCCTCCCGGGGGCGCGAAAATGCGCTGGCCCTGAGCCGCGACGGGATCACCGTCAACGGTGATCGCAACGTGAGACATACTCTCGTTGATGGCTTGATGGCTTGATGGCTTGATGGCTTGATGGCTTGATGGCTTGATGGCTTGGTGGCCCGAGGACCAGTGGCGCCGAATGTGGGACGGCGACGAGTGCGGGATGTGCGTAGACGCGCCATTGGCAACCAACCCGTTCGGAGACTTGATCCTGGAAACGGACTGGAGCTACGTCCGTCTCAGCAACAATCAGACCCAAGCGGGATACTCCGTCGTGATCGCCAAGCGACACGCACCAGAACTCCACCACCTCACACCGGACGAGAGGTGCGGTTTCTGGAACGACGTGGCAACGATGGGTGAGGTGATCTACGAACTCTTCGACCCGGTGAAGTTGGCCAATCTCTCGATGGGTTTCCGCATGCCCCACGTCCACTGCCACGTACTCCCGCAGTACCAACACGACGACCCGTTCAGTCTCCTGGATCCGCAAGACGGCGATGTGCGTCTACCAGAAGCGCAGTGGGTGGAGCGCGTCGAGGCGGTTCGGGCAGCCTTCGTGGCAGCCGCCTCCGGATGAAGCGCTGATCTGCCACGAGTCCGTGCGTCGAAGGAATACTCTCAACATGCGCATCGCTCTCGTCACACGCCTTTGGCCTGCAAGAGCTGGCGATCCGTTCAACACCTATCTCATCCTGCGCAACCTGGCGTCGATGGTCGGGAACTACGCCGATGCCGGAGCTGATCTGCTCGTGTTGGCCTGGGTGGTGCAGAACACCGACGATCTCGTTCGCCTCGAAGACGCCGTCGGAGCATCCGTCGTCGCATTCCGACTCTCTGCCGCTACGACGACCGTTGGAGCGCGCTTGAGGCAACGACACCAAGGAACCGAATTCGATGGGCTGGCCTGGCACCCTCGATCGCGGTCCCGAGCTGGTTGCGATTCAAGATCGCGGGCTACGACTGCCGATCGTCGACGCGGCAGGTTCGATCAGCGAGACCGCCGATGCGATCCTTGCACTTCTCACCTGAGCGTCCAGATCCGTTCTCCGCACCGTCCGTGCGGCGCGGCCAACCTCTGAACATTCTGATCGTCCCGCTTCGTCACCCTGCTCCCATGGAAGAGGAGCTTCTGCATGGAGGCGTTGCAAACGCCGGCGCAGTTGTGCGCCAGGGGTCCCACGTTCTTCGACCGTCGAACCGGCACTCGGCGTCCATCCACCGAGCCCTTTCCGCTCTTCGTTCCACTGGGTTCCTGGGCGCTTCGAACCCGGTCGGCAGCGAGGTCGAGGGGCGCGAACGTCTCGAATTCGTTGATGGAGATGTCCCGCTCCCGCCCTACCCGGAATGGGCAAGATCGGACGAAGCGCTCGCATCTGTCGCACTTCTCATGAGGGGCATGCACGATGCATCAAGACCTGCCGAGCCGCCTGCGACTGGTCGCGGCTGGTGCCACCTGCGTGGCATCGACCCCTACGACGCCGGTGGGACGAGCGCCGTTCGATCCCCCACAGGTGCTGCACCACGTGATGTTCGAGATGCGCAGTTGCGATGATGTCGACGTTGCGTTCGATCGGGTGTGGGACAGTCCGCTCGACATCCCCAACGAGCTCGGGCGTCACGACAACGACGGGATGTTCGGCTTCTACCTGGCGAGTCCGGCAGGGTTTCAGGTAATAGGTTGGTCACGGAGCGCACATGATCATCGACGACTGGGACACAGACCGCCGTTATGACCGCATCAGCGCTTGGGGTCACCAGCCGCTGCGACAGTCATGACCACCCCGATCGACGTCATCGTTGTCGGACACGGGCCGACCGGCGCAGTGTTGGCCATCCTGCTCGCGCAACGCGGCCACAGCGTCACGATCCTCGAGCGCCAACCCGTGCCGTACGCGCTGCCGCGCGCTGTGCACTTCGACCACGAGGTCGGCCGCATCTTGCAGTCATGCGGCATCGGCGCAGAGCTCCGCAAGAACATCGAACCAGCCGACATCTACGAGTGGCGCAACGCAGCTGGCACCGTCTTGTTGCGGATCGGGCGCGGCGGGCTGGCGGCTTCGGGCTGGCCGGTGTCGTCGATGTTCAATCAGCCGAAGCTCGAGCAGCTGCTCGACGAGCGCGCCAGATCGCTGGACAAAATCGACGTGCGACGCGGCGTGGAGGTCGTCGGCGTCCGACAAGACGACGATGTGGCGGCCGTGACGACGAGCGACCGCGAGGAGCTCGCTGCGCAATACGTCGTTGGTTGCGACGGTGCGAACAGCACCGTCCGCGATCTGATTGGCGTGCCGGTGCAGGATCTCGGGTTCTTCTACGACTGGTTGATCGTCGACGTGGTCATGCACGAGGACCGCGAGTTTGATCCGCTCAACGTCCAGATCTGCGATCCGGCACGCCCGACGACGGCCGTGTCGGGAGGTCCGGGTCGTCGGCGGTGGGAGTTCATGCGGCTTCCGCACGAGGACATCACTGAACTCAACTCAGAGCAGGCCGCGTGGGAGTTGCTCGAGCCGTGGGACGTCAGCGCCGAAAACGCAACACTCGAGCGGCATGCGGTGTACACGTTCCAGGCGCGACACGCCGAACAATGGCGGGCGGGCCGAGTGTTGCTCGCGGGCGACGCAGCACACCAGATGCCGCCATTTGCTGGCCAAGGGATGTGCTCCGGTCTCCGCGACTCGGCAAACCTCGCCTGGAAGCTCGATCTCGTTCTCGGCGGCCATGCGCCGAGCGCGCTCCTGGAGACATACGAGGACGAGCGTTTGCCGAGCGCCCGAGCCGCCATCGACTTCTCGATGGAGCTCGGCAAGATCATCTGCGTCCCCGACCCGGATGAGGCTGCAGCTCGCGATGCAGCGATGTCCGCCGGGGTCGGCGACGAGCCGACCGACGTTGATCTACCCAGCCTCGACAGCGGCATCGTGCACTCGTCGGCGCCATATGCCGGTGCACTGTTCGTGCAGGGCCAGGTCGGCGACGCGTACTTCGACGACGTTCATGGCGCCGGTTGGCGCCTCGTCGCGCTCAACGGAACGGCCAAGGCACCAGCAGGCGCTGCGACTGACTGGTTCGATTCGATGGGCGGACGGATTGTTGTCGTCGATCCCGACGAACCAACATTCGAACGCTGGTTCGCCGAACACGATGCGGCAACGTGGGCGCTGCAGCGGCCCGATTTCCGCCTGTACGGCACCGCCTCGGACACAACAGACGCCGAGCGCCTGCTTCGGGATCTGCGCGCCGACCTCACCAAGGAGACGCACACATCATGAAACTCGCCGACATCAACGGTTCCCACGCTCGTACGCGATAGCGGGATAGCCGGGCTGACGGTCGGTCAGGACATCAGCGATTGCCATTTGCAATTCGCTGCTGGATCGCAGTTCTCGCTGGGCAAGTCCCGACGCGGGTATGGCCCGATGGGTCCGTGGGTTGTTTCTCCTGACGAAGTCGCCAACCCCGACGACGCCCTGACCAACCTTCACGCCGGATCCTGTACCGCTACAGCTCAGACCCGATCCCTTCGGCGATTGGGATCTCGTTGGTGAGATACCGGGCGAAGATCGCCTTGGCCGCCTGCGCGTTCGGGCGTTCGATCTTGATCTTCACGTCGAGGCGCCCCGGCCGCAGGATCGCCGGGTCGATCGTGGACTCCATGTCGGAGCTGATTTCCGACCCGTCTGTGCGGACATCGCGTCCATGTCGTCGAAGCACACGATCATCGGCCAACCATCGTCACTTGGCGATCAGCGACTTGCCGCAACCGGGAGGCCCACACCACAGGATCCCCTTCGGCGCCGGCAACTGGTGCTCGGCGAGCAGGTCCTGGTGCGGGAACCCGCCAATCAGCGGAGCAGCAATCGACGCAACTGTGTCACGGCGCGTCACCAGGAGCGGCCTGGCGAACGCATCGAGCTACTCGGCGCACTCGTTGCGTTCGGGGTTCATCGCCGACATCATGCGCCACACCCGACTCGAGTCACTGCGCGTCATGCGTCTCTACGACCGCTCCACCCCATCATTCAACGAGCCGGCGTGTGGGGGAGTGCCTCGTAGCGAAGGACTCATTCGTGGTTCGGGTAGTCGGCGTACCCCTCGCGAAAGGT